>Ga0209700_102415_pt1 | contig 37857 bp, 28 predicted proteins | sample SiratroredBW_FD_187528 | JGI IMG/M metagenome (GOLD analysis project Ga0209700, IMG submission 187528) | Root nodule microbial communities of legume samples collected from California, USA - Siratro red BW (SPAdes) (version 2) | ecosystem: Host-associated > Plants > Roots > Nodule | place: USA...
CCAAAAAGTATATATATATATATATATATATATATATATATATTTAGGCCTGACAAGAATTGATCTTGTTTTTGTGTATTTTACAAATGAAAATCAGGGTTCACGTAGTTCTAATTTCAATATTTATATTTTTTATTTGGAGAGACCCGATAAGGATTGACCTTGTTTCTAAGTTTTTTTTTACAGCAAAAAATGAATGAATAATACAGGAAGCACTTCAGGGGTGTTCCAACCCTTATACACAATACCGCATCAAGAAATAAGTGTCTAAGAAACGAATTCACCTTTCTAGACATATTTAAACATTTCTCTTGAGGACACCAAAAAGCACAAATAAACATAAACAAATAAAATACACACAAGAAACTGAAACCACCCAAGAATTACAAAGTGTTAGCAAGCTCACAACTCCCTAATCACTTAACATGCAAAACATGGCCGCTCTCAGACTTTCATAACAAATCCCACCTTACTAACATGAGAATCTAAGCCATAGCATGTAAGCACACCATCGGAGATAAGTGCCAATCCGAGTAAGAAAAAGTGGTTCTCTTCAACTTAAACTTAAACCAGAACCCAACCTTTAACTGAGCTAGACAAAATATTTCTTCAGCATCCACAAGCCCACCTTTAAAAACCACCTTATTTCTAAGATTCCATATCTCTGAAACAATAGGCACCCACATTCCTTTCCACACTCTATTAACTTCCTTCCTTTGACTCAATAGACAGTAGCTCTGAAAATTAACAAATGTAGACTCATGTCTAACAACCACGTTCCTTACCCACTTGTCACACATATCCCATACTTTTCTTGCCACTCTACAGGTATTAAAAAGATGTTTAGCAGTTTCAACATGTTCTTGGCACAAAAGGCACTGCACACTCCCTAGTTGAACACCCCTTCTAGCTAGGTTGGATCTAGTTGGCAACCTATCCAAAACTAACCTCCAAGCACACACTAACACTGAAGGAGCAACTTTTAAAGACCATAAAACCTGAAAAGTCTCTGAAATCTGCATTAGATCCTCACAATTCAAGATACTATAACTAGACTTAACTGTATACTCTTGAAGATCCTCCTCCACCCAAACCAACCTGTCTTGACCCGTCGCCTCCCACTTGACATTAGAAATCATGGCTATCATTTGTTCTTCTAGATTCTTTTCCTATTCAAACCTCTCCCTACGCCAGCTAAGATTTCAAGTTGTACATCGAGAAGGCCTATTATCCTCCCATTCTGCAATATCTCCTACCAAACTATCTTTATTCTGAGAAATTGAATACAACCTTGGAAAGTTTCCTTTCAGAGCAAGACCATCTACCCATTTGTCTTCCCAAAATTTAACACACTTCCCATCCCCAACTCTCCACTGAAGTCTGCAATCAAACAAATTCCTTTTGTAAACCATTACCACAAGCCTTTTTCAAATCCTTCCACCACAAAGACTCTTTTCTATGGACTAAAGTATCACCCATACACCTCTAGTTGCCATACCTGGCTTCTAATATATCTCTTCACAAGCCCTCATCCGACACCCCTAACCTCCGTTTCCACTTAGCGAGCAATGCATCATTAAAATATCTGATATCCTTAATACCCAAACCACCAACTTCAACTGGACTACAAATCGTCTTCCATTTCACCCCAGCAATCTTACTGCTTTCATAACCCCAACCCCAGAGGAACTTAGCCTGAATGCGTCTGATCTGGTTACAAACACTGACAGGAGCTTTGAAGAAGGAGAAATAAAACAAGGGTAGAGCACTGATAACTGACTTGATGAGACAGATCCGACCTGCCATCGAGAGCAATCTACCTTTCCATCTCGATAATCTAGATCTAATCTTATTCACAATAGGCTTCCAAAACTCACACCTCTTGGGATTTCCTCCAATAACCATACCTAAGTACTTAAAAGGGAAGTCCATCTGCCGACTATTAAGACATTTTGAGTACACAATTTTATCAATCTCAGATATTCCCACAGCCCCAACCATACTCGTATGAAAATTAACCCTAAGCCTAGACACCAGCTCAAATGATCTCAAAATTGCCTTGATAACCAGGACATTATAGTACGAAGGGTTACAAAAGAAAAGCGTATCATCCGCGAATTGCAACAGGTCTACCTGCACTCTCTGGCTACCTACCTCCACGCCTTTGAACGTACTAGCACTTTTAGCTTCCCTCATAAGCCCAAAGAGGCCCTCAGCAACTATAATGAATAGGAATGGCGCTAACAGATCACCCTGCCTGAGTCCCCTCTAAGGCTTAAATTCTTCCGTGGGACTACCATTAACCAAAACAGAGACTGAAGCCGATTCCAAACAAGCTTTGATCCAATTTATCCATTTAACATTAAAACCTAATCTTCCCAACATGTAGTAAAGAAACTTCCAATTCACAGAGTCATATGCCTTTTCAAAGTCCACTTTTACCAACACTCCACTTTTCTTCTCCTTCTTGAGGTAATCCACTGTCTCATTTGCTACCAGAATGCTATCTAACATACCTCTCCCCCCAAGAAACGCGGATTGATTCTCATGAATAACACTAGGAAGCACCTTCTTCAATCTATTTGCCAATATCTTGGAAAGGATCTTGTAGACACACCCTACTAAAGAGATCGGTCTGAACTCATTCAAATCAGAGGGATTATCCTTCTTAGGAACCAATGTAATAAACGAAGCATTACACCCTCTCGGAATAAAACCAGTGCTCTGAAAGTATAAGATAGCCCTGACAACATCTTTACCAATTACCTCCCAATTATTCACTATAAGAAAATAGCTATTTAGAGACCAATTTTTAGCTACCAAATGAAATGGTTACTAATTGTAACCAAAATAGTCACCAAATTAGATTTTGGTTGCTAAATAACTACAAAATTAAAGTAATGATTGAATTTAGTGACCAATTAAGGTAAAAAATTAGTATCTAATATTAGCTACCAAGGGACCTATGTCATTAGATTCTAAATTAGTCTCTAACTTAATTAGATACCAATTTAGAACCTAATGACATAGGTCACTAAAACTTTGGTAGCTAATGTTAGATACCAATTTTTTAACTTAATTGGTTACTAAATTCAATCATTACTTCAATTTTGTAGTTATTTAGCAACCAAAATATAATTTAGTGACTATTTTAGTCACAATTAGCAACCATTTCATTTGGTAGCTAAAACGTAGTTTCTAAATAACATTTTCTTGTAGTGATTCTTTAAAAAGAAGAAATTAAACCCATCAGGACCAGGGCATTTCGAGTTATCACACTGGCTCACAGCTTCTAACACTTCCGCCTCAGTAATAGTATTACACAACCAAGCATTATCAGCCTCCGAGATAGACCTAAAACGCACACCATCCAAATTAAGCTTGCACACCTGAGGAGCCTCAAATCTTCTTTCAAAGAACCACTTCACCTGACTTTTGACACGATGTGGGTCTTCACACCAAGATCCACCAATACGGATACCCACTAAGTCGTTCCTAGCCCTCCTCCACCTCAACTTGGAATGAAAATATTTAGAATTAGAATCCCCTTCCTTTAACCACTGAACCCTCGCCTTCTACTTGAGCATGGCTGCTTCTATGTCCTCCAAACTTCTCAATTGGCTTAACAAATCCACACACAGAATTTTCTTTTCTTCCTGCAAAGAGTCTTCATCATCACACTTATCTAACTCCTCAATCTGGGTGACCAACTCTTGTTTCCTAGTCTTATTGTTGGAGTTAACTTCTATATTCCACTGTTTGATCTCACATTTCAACCTTTTAAACTTATCATTGATGTCTTCCAGACTATTACCACGCACCACGACATTATCCCAGGCTTTTCTGAGAATCTCTTTAAATTCGTGTGTTTGCTGCCACACATCAAATGTTCTGAAAGGTTTCGGGCCCCAATTAATAGTATTATTTTTAACCACTAAAGCACAGTGATTTAACACCTGTCTACTTAGCACATACTACTTAGATCCCGACCACTGCAACAACCACTCATCTGACACAAGGGCTCTATCTAACCTACTTCTTGCTGTCCCATTAGGTCTATACCAAGTAAACTTTCTCCCCACAACTGGGATCTCCTTCAACGAACAACTCTCAATGAACTCACTAAACCTGGCTAATTCACACATGTTCACCTTTCCATTATTCATTCCTTTTCTTTCTGAATCATTCCTAACTGAGTTAAAGTCGCCAATCACACATCTAGTAAGGCAACTAGTGGTAGCCAACTTCTCCTCTACTTCTTTCCAGAACAGAACTTTGTCTTTATTAGAACAAAGAGCATAAATATTCATAACAAGAACCTTCACTGCAGTACTAGACGCACTGTTACTGTACACTCCTTCAACAAGAACGAATCCTTTTCCTTCCACATTCTTGTCACTCTTGAACACCTTATTATCTCACATGGTCAAAATGCCCCCACCTTCTTTATTTGTCCCTTTATAAACCCAGCTGATATCATTACTACCCCAAAGATTGAAACACTTAGCAGTATTCAAACTAGCAAGCTTAATCTCTTGCACATATAACATGTCGGCCTGTTTCTTATGAATAAGCTCTCTGATATACATCCACTTGACATCCCCTGCAACCTGATACATTATCGCGATTCTTAATAGCTCTGTCACACCTTAAACTCGACTCTCCTCGCCACATTTTCCTAGATGCACTCAATGATGGGGATAAAGATTCCAACGCCCCTAGCGTTATACGTTTCATCTTACGGTGTCGTCTTGGTTTGCTAGATTCACCTCTCGAAAGTGGGAACGTAGTGACAAACTGCTATGGATCAAATAAATGCAAATTTTCCACTGATTTGGGTATCTCCCCCGTCTCCTTGTCTTTCATTCTTTTCCGCCTCTACGTTCCAGTGCTTCCAAGTTGTGCTCCGTCAGATTCACTTCCTCCAACTGCCTCCACCGGTCCTAATGCCTGACGCCCAGAATGTGTTCCCACTAGCACAGTTCCCATTTCGAAACCCTCACTCTCGCTAACAGCTCTCCACATTTGACATAAGTGAATTAATACATCGTTAACCCTGTTGTAATCGTCTTTAAGCGTATCCATAACACAACACCACTTTTGACCATCCTCGTACGTGTCACGTTTTTTGTCATTGTGGGTTTTGAGCCCAATATCTTTACACGCATGCTCTGGTCCCATAATAGGATATGGAATCACATAATTGAGCTCACTGGCCACCTCGTTAGCAGCCCAATTAAACTCATTTCTCTCCATCAATTTGGAATCCGTTGACTCTTCAACCCACACATTTACCCGTTGGCTTCCTTCCGCTTTCTTACTAAAACATTGTTTATTTTCCATAGCTGCTTCTGACAATCCACCCGTTTCCATATCACTACTGCACATCACCTCTTTTCCTTTTGCTTTTGGCACGCCAGTTGCCACTTTGGTACTGCAAGTCAATTCTGTACCACGGCACTGAGAAAGGAATTTTGGTTCACCCGCAAATAGTAATGTCTCTGCCCCGACTTCATCAATGGGTTTCCGATCACCGGACTGCATACGTCCACCACCGCGCAACTGCAGGATATTATTGTGCTGGTCTTCTACATAATCTTCTCCATCCCTCGGACGCCAATGCTTATCTTCAAAGTATATACTATAATTGACTCTGGATTCCATTACCGAGCTAGATTCAAAAGATGCACCAGTTGCATCCCAGCCTCTAAAGAACGATCGTTCTATCTCCACCACCTCTTCTATAAATGTCACCAAATATACCATATCATTGATCTTCATACGCTTTGATAAGTCCGCTTTATCCGATACTTGGATACGTACTTTTAGTCTGGCATATTCCAACCTCTCCCATTCCAGAGTAGCTTCATCCACCTCAAGCAAAGTTCCGACGTTGTTTGCAATATGAGAGAAACAATCCATTGTCCACAAGTTCAATGGCAAACCATAGCATCTAATCCAAACCACTTTAATCCCACGAGGATTATCTGCAGTCCATGGTTGAAGAAACTCGAAGATCTCTGCCATAACGTCCGAGTTGGCTGTAGCAATATCCTTGAGCTTCATTCCATCCTGACGAGTTAACAAGACATCTTTATCACCCAAGAACCTGGTTTTGATGGATCCTAATCCTGCTTGCATCATTAGCTCTCTCAATGCTTCCATGCTTCTATAGATCTTCATTGTACCCACCCAACTATCAACCAACCACTCAGGTTCCACCGTTTGGGCCAGGAAGGACTGACCTTTCCATGCAGATTCGACTTCATCACCGTTTCTGGACTTAACTCTGCCCAGAGACTTCTGTTTGCCACCCTCCTTTTCCCTCCACACAGATTTTATCATTCCCTGAGCTTGTTGTTGAACTTTCGCCTTCGGATTCTGCTTTCCTACATTATCACCTTCAGACACGTTAACCTTCATATATCTTGGTACATTTACATGCAATTTCATATTTCCAATCCTGATAAAATCTAGCTCTTTCTCCAGCCTTCCCACATTCCTCACATCATAGAACCTAACAAAACCAAATCTATTCCCCCACCTGTTCAGTTTTCTAGAGATAAAAACTTCATGTAACCTTCCCCAGCGTTGGAAGATCTTCCATAACTCCCTTTCACCGTAGTTCACCAGAAAATGAGAGAAAAAGAATGTCGTGACGTTCCACGGTTTGGGTTGCATGTTCACATAGTTTTAATTTTTACAAATCTTGTTTAGCGATGTTTACTACATATTTTTTATGTTTTTGAAGGTTTATTTTTATATTTTTATTAAAATTATTTTGAACATTTTTTTAAAAAATAGATTTACTATTTTTCTTTAGTATTTTTAGAAATATTCCAAACTTTTAAAAATTTATTTATTTTTATCTTTAGATTACATTTATTTCTTTATTAAAGGAAAAGAGAGTAAAAAAAAAGTGAAAAATATTATTAATTATTGATATTATGTAAAATTTTTTAATACAACCTAACTACAGAACCTTATACATCCATGTAACCCTGAACACAACAACAACCATAGAACCCCGCCGTACATCCATGTAACCCACGCAACCCCATCACATAGCCAACAACAGTTTACAATACATATGAAAAAAAAGAACACTAAAATGAACTGCACCAGAAAAGAAAAATCTCCATTGAGGAGATCGTAACACAGTAAATTATGAGAAAGCTAGTAGCTCGTCCTCCAGTATAAAACTTGTACTGGATCTAGCTCTCGCCTTCAAGTCACTGCAAAAGTTACATATTATCAAAGCTTATAGGAAAATGTTGGAAAGTCCCATATCACCCATTAATGCATTTAATAGTCCATTCATGATAAATTAGGAAGATAACTTATATTTACATTACAAATGTTTATTTCAATAATACAAATAACTTATAGATGAATGTTTACAAGATAATCACATAGCTAACTTTAACACAGTATTATTTAAAATCTTCTTTATAAAATAATATTTTAGAAAATTATGAAGTTTATCCTAAACACATAATTTGGTTCTTATACAATAAATATATTTAAATTAAATTTTATTTACATTGCGGATTATTTTGGGTTTATTTTTTTTAAAGTATGAAGTAGATAAATTATAAGTTATATCTCGTATGATATTTAGAATGAAAGGATAACTTATAACTAATAATTAAGAGAATTTTAAATAAAAATCAGAAAATATTTACTTGTAGTAGGTAAGATTGATTGAAAAAAAAATACAAATTTTAAAGATGAAATAATGTTAGTTGAAATTAAAAAATAAATAAAAAATTGATCAAAATTTATAAAATACGCATATCGCTGTAAATAAGAGTACATTTGAATTAATTGACTTAAAGTTACTGTTTTAAACTAAATATAAATTAATCCTAAATTATAATTTATATTTTAAGATTTTAATTTTAAAATTTTTTAAATGTTAGAAACCGTTGGTAAATATGCATTGGAAAAAAGAAAATAAGAAAATAATTTCCTAAAAATAATATATTTTTTATACCGAAATTTAATATATTTAATTTATCCTTTTATTTTGGTTATTATAATTTTAATATTATAATTTTTATATTTATTATTTTGAAATTAATGTTAAATATTATTATTTTATAATTCTTAACATTTATAACTTTCAACTAGAAACAATAGAGGAAATTCTTTTGTGAATGTGACTTTCACCCATGTCATGCCTTTTCAGTATCATGAGAACTTTGAACTGTGGTTTATCATCCAAGTCACACCAATAATATGCAGCATATTAAAGAAATATCCAAAGATGTATGAACAGTGAAAGTTCTTATAGGAGCTAAAGGTCTTGTTTTCGGCAAAGCCTTTTTAAATTTCCAACAAGGTCCAAAGGTCCAGTATTTTGCAATGAGCATAGGAAAGAAATCACAAAAATAACTTCTTCTTTTTCTTGGTATTTAGTCACCAGTCTTCATGAGAGATTATCTTATTCAAACGGAGTAGGACTATCAATAACTCAGTTGTCTATTGTGGTTATGTCTAACTTTGACTAAGATTTTTTTCAGAAATTCTATAATATATTTAAATATAAGCATTCATACATTTATCATATTTTAAAATAAACTTTTTCAAATATGGATCCCAGATACACAAGCTGTGACGGAGTTGAATGAAGAACTGGTCACCAGAGAAGACATATGGATCTCATGTCCCTCTGTTAATGACTTCAGCTACTTTACAACACTCAACCACATAGTCATATGTTCTGGCACAAGCCTGCTAGAATGAGTAATATTTATCTAAAATCAAACTGATTTCAAATTTGTTAAAAAATAATTAATATATAAGTTACACATCAAGATTTGATGCATGCAATGTTTTTTCTTTAAATCAGCTCTGATGCATGCAATGTGGGAGTTCTTCTAAACTCATTCTAAGATTGGGTCTGTTCCAGTTGATAAATTGATAAAAAAGGAAGACAATCTAATTTTCAATAAGGAAAGAAAATACCATCAAAACCAATATGATGAACAAGATGTGACCGACCTAAGTCTGGTTGAGTTGAATGGGGAAGAATCAAGAACTCTCCCTCACAGGAAGAGTTTGGTATATTTGAGAGGAAGGAAAGGAAGAGTTTGGTATATCTGAGAGGAAGGAAAGGGACTATCGAGGAAGAATTTCAATAACATCATCTTGCTCACTCGACTCAATCTCTTCTTTAAGACAACCAATATAGATGGTTCCCTTTAAAGAATTGCGTCCTCATCCCAACTCCCAAGTATCATTGTCTTTTCTGCGTGCCCTTACATGAAAAAAGTTGGTTATCTACTATCACAGCTGAAGACACTACAAATTATCGCTTGAGCTTCCCTTCTTACTTCTGTGAAACTTGTTTTCGAGAAATAGGGTGGATGGACATTGAAAATTGTATCATATATTTAATTTTTATTAATAGAAGCCATAATCACTCTCTCTTATTAGAAATACAAAATAATAATATTTTAAATTAATTTATAATAATAAAATTATAAATCATCTTTAACGGATAATTTTTTTTATTTTTTTCTTTCTCCCATGTATATTCATTAACAGTTTTTAACATTTAAAAAATTCTACATTTAAAATATTAAAATATAGGTTATATTTCATAATTAATTTATGTTTTAAAAGTGATTTTAAACCCATTATTTCATATTCTTATTTATAAATTTTAATTAATTCTTTTGTTATTTTTTAATTGTAATTAATAAAAAAAATTTTGTAAAATTTGTATTTTTTTCAATCAATTCAAAATATCACAAGTAAATATATTTTTTTAAGATTTTGTTAATGACTCTAATCGATAATATTATCTTTTAACAAGATATCGGATTAACCAGCAATACACAATTTATAAATGATTGACCTATTTTAAATCTAAAATAACCTTAAGGTGAATAAAATCTAATTAAAATTAATTTTACAAGATTAAAACACATGTCTTGAGAACAAATTGTGATATTATAGGGGCTGATATAAGTGACAGTGCTTTTATGAAATTGGATACATACCTAGAATGTGCAATGCGTCATTCATCACCTTGATCCCTAAGAGATAGAATCCAATTACTTTAGGGGATTATAGGCCAATCTCATTGGTAGGATGCGTTTACAAATTGATAGCAAAGATTCTAGCTAATAGACTTAAAGAAGTGTTGAAAAATATGATTGACAAGAAGCAGTCAGCGTTCCTTAGTGGGAGGGGGCTTTTGGATAGTGTGTTAGTAGCTAATGAAACAATAGACTATCTTAGGAAAGAAAGGTTGAAGGAAGTGATAGTAAAGGTGGATTATGAAAAAGCTTATGATTCGGTGGAGTTGGAGTTCTTAAAATATATAATGAGTAGATTAAGATTTCATTACAAGTGGATCAATTGGATTAAAATGACCCTAAAATCAACTAATATTTCAGTTTTAATCAATGGGAGCTCGACTAGAGAGTTCAAACCGAAAAAAGGGCTTCGATAGGGTGATCTATTAGCCCCATTTTTGTTTCTTATCATGACGGAAGGCTTGGCAGGGCTGGTGAGAGAAGCAACTAGAATTGGAGTTTTAGAAGGGGTTAGAGTGGGCCAAAAAGGGGTAGAGGTATCATTGCTACAATTTGCAGATGACACCTTGTTTCTTTGTCAACCTAAATATCAGAGTATTCTAGCGATTAAAGTGATATTGAGATGTTTCGAGGTTGTTTTAGGCTTGAAGTTTAATTTTTATAAGAGCCAAGTGGGTGCAGTAGGAATTTTAGTTGTAGGTATGAACATATTTCTAAATGCTTGAACTGTGGTAGCATGTACTTTCTATTTAAGTATCTCGACATTAGTATATGAGGGAATCTCAAGAATGTGGATTTTTGGAGACCAATTATTCACAATATCAAGGCTAAACTATCTATGTGGAAGGGCAAACTATTATCCATGGCGGGCAAACTATTATCCATGGCAGGCAGACTCTGCTTAATAAAATCAGTAATTACTGCATTGCCACTGTTCTACTTATCCTTTTTTAAAGCTCCAAAGCAGGTATGAAAACCATAAGAAAAATACAGTCCAATTTCTTCTGGGGGTGGAATTCTGAAGGGAAGGAAATACACTGGATTGCGTGGTATAGAGTATGTAGAGCAGTGGAAAATGGTGGTTTAGGAGTTAAGGATGTACAAAACTTCAATTATGGTTCATTGGCAAAATGGAAATGGAGGTTGGGGACGGGAGAAGAGGGTGCTTGGAAAGATGTAATTGAGTCTAAATATGGGAGTTGGCGGAAAATGAAAGATTCTATGGTAGAAAGGAAAAGTTCTCACTGGTGGAAAGATTTATGCTCAATATGTTGAGTAAACAATGATTTTAATTGGTTTGACAAGAGGATAAGATGGAAACATGGAAATGGAGGTAGTATAAAATTTTGAAAAGACTGTTGAGTGGGTGATAGGACACTTAAGGAATCATTTCCTAGATTGTACTCAGTCTCAGATAGCAAAGAGATGGTAGTGAGTGAGATGGGTGATTGGATTAGTAATGAGAATAGGGAAGAGTTCATATGGATGTTATCATGGAGAAGAGAACTGTTTGTGTGGGAACAAGAATTGAAACGACAGCTAGTGAGTGAGATATCCATAGTGCAATGGAATAAAGTTGTGTTAGATGCGTGGTGTTGGATGGGGGAGGATACAAAAGTATAGACAACCCAATTTGGTTATAAGGCTCTACTAGAAGAAGATGTAAACATACATTTTGAAGGGTGCGAGGAAGTGTGAGACCTTAATATACCTGGCTTAGGAAAGGTATTTGGTTGGGGAGTATTGATGGATAGAATGCCCTCTAGGCTGAATCTTGCGAAAAGAGGGATTAATATACAATGCAACCTCTACCCACTGTGTATGAAGGAGGAGGAAACAATACAACATCTTCTCATGTATTGTGAGGTCTCCCAAATAGTGTGGGATAACTGTGATAGGTGGGTAGGATTAACCTCTGTTAGGAATAATGACATTATCAATCATTTCCGAAACTTTTATGCAATTGGTCTGAGTAAGAAAGCTAACATAGTTTGGAAGGAGATGTGGTTGACAATAGTGTGGGAAATATAGAAACATAGGAATAAAATTATCTTTAGTAATGGAGTAGTGGACGATGTTGAGATTTTTGCAATAGCACAAGTGAGTGCTTGGCAATGGACTAAGACTGGCAGGCAGAAAGTACATTTCTCTTTTCCGGATTGGTCACTTAACCCACGAGAATGTCTAGTACAACTTACGTAGTGTTTGAGGAAGAGTATTGGATGAGTGACTATTCTTAGATTGGTGTTGCGGTAGGTAGAAAGGGTACAAGGTCTGTTTTGTATTCTTTTGTAGGTATAGCATGACAGCTCTAATCAACAAGATTCCTGTAAAAGAAAAAGAAGAGAGAAAACACAATACACTCTCTAATGATAGTTGTGACCACCATGAGAGGTGGGATAGAAACTTGTTTGGAGACATAAGGTGGATAGAATTGAAAATTGTATCATATATTTAATTTTTTAATAATAAAATCATAGTCACTCTTATTAGAAATTATAAAATAATAATATTTTAAATTAATTCATAATAATAAAATTATAAATCATCTTTAACGGATAATTTTCTTATTTTTTTCTTTCTCCCATGTATATTTATTATAGGTTTTTAACATTTAAAAAATTCTACTGTTAAAATATTAAAATATAGATTATATTTCATAATTAATTTATGTTTTAAAAGTGATTTTAAATCCATTATTTCATATTCTTATTTATAATGAAATGTTTATTTATTTAATTAATTCTTTTGTTATTTTTTAATTTTAATTATAATTTTTTTTTTGTAAAATTTGTATTTTTTTCAATCAATTCAAAATATCACAAGTAAATATTTTTTTTTAAGATTTTGTTAATGACTCTAACCGATTATATTATCTTTTAACAAGATATCGGATTAACCAGTAATACACAATTTATAAATGATTGACCTATTTTAAATCTAAAATAACCTTAAGGTGAATAAAATCTAATTAAAATTAATTTTGCAAGATTAAAACACATGTCATAATTAATAGTGATCGATAAAACAAACTTTAAATAATACATGTGTTGACAATATCTATGTATTTATCATGTAAACATTCATACATAATTATTCCTATTATTAAAATAAGCATTTGAAATAAAGATGTAAGCTATCTTCATAATTTATTCTGATACGAGACTTTACTTCTTCATAATTTATTCTGATACGAGATTTCTCAAAATTTTTGTCATTAACTTCAATAACAGTTTTCTCTCATATTGTTTCAGAAAGCTCAGTTCATTTAATTTCTTTTTCTTTTTTTTTCTTATAAATATTTGTAATACAATTTAGTTGAACAATATTTATATTTTTATCACGTAAACATCCAATAAATTATTATTTTTATTCTGGGTGTAAATATAATTAATTTAAATTAATTTATTATATAAGAAAATAAAATCAAAGGGCTCTATTCTTAAACTTTTTCTGCAAACTCCAAAATATTGTTATATCAAAAAATTAAAGAGATATAATTTTTTTTTATTACAAATACCTTAAATTGAAACATAAATTTACTAATATTTATGTGTTCATATAAGAAGAGTTTTTATTTTTTTAGTACCCAGTAAATTTTGTAAGAGTACTTCTTTTACAAGTCATGTGTCTATTTATTTTCTTTAATCCTATATGATGATGTAATATTAAAACATACAAATTAATTTTTATATAAAAAATTAAGTTAATAGACTAGAAAACAAATTTCAAATATATTTCAAACATAAGTTCAAAAAATTAACAACAAAATAAAGATAAAGTATAAATAAATTTTTTTAGAGAGGTAAATAAAATATTTACAATTTATTAGATATTTAATTTAAGTAAAAAATATTGATATAAAAAAGACATAAATTTGATACCTAAAATTAGTAAGGGTTTTAAATGACTTCTTGGAATCTAATTTGATATTCATTATACTTTTTAAAAGATAAAGTAATGAAATCTAATTTCATATTATAATGTTTCTTTCTTTTAGAAGACTTGTTAGAGATAATTGTATATCATTCAGAAAAAAATTTAACTGAGTGGATTTTGAGAATTAGCTTGAGATAGAATAACAGATTTATCGCTATAGCTTTTGAACTTCCAAAAGCCTTTACCATCATCGTCCAAAGACGGGGCTTGATTCTCATAGCACGAGAATCATTTTTCTTTTTAATATTAAAAGAACAAATGTCAATCCTTATAATAACATATATAAAACTACAATATATACTCAAACTTTCCATTTTAGCCTCCATAGGAGTATTAATTTATTTACAAAACAAAATTATCTACACATACTTTATTTTCTGTTTTGACCAAATAAAAATATTTATTTCTTTATCAGACCAATTAGCTACATGTTTAGTAAAATACAAAATTGATAAATTTAAATTAAAAATTAAACATCTTACAGGATGTTGTGTAAAAAAATAATGTTGTACAAGAAAAGAAACTCAATATAAAATGATAAAAGCTTTAAGCAATATATAATGCAAACAAAATTATTATAAGTGTATGAATAGATATTTGAGATACATATTAGCTCTTTTTCATCCTAATGCCATCATAAAACAAAATCAACATTTTATTTTACTTTTTCGAATTTTGTACTAATGATTACTTGTTTACAACTTCGATAACTTTAAATCATGGATAACAAAAGAGAATAATATCTTGGTTGTTAGTACCTTCTCCTTAGTTGTATTAATCTTAAATTTTACTTCTTTTATTAAATACAAATATGGATCTCATACGAAGAAGATGTGACTGAACTGAGAGTCAAGCTGAGTTGAACGAGGAAGAATGAAGAACTGGTCATAACAGAAGACAGAAATTCCACTAGACATGATCGCTTCGGCTTTTCTTCTCTCTTCTTTGAAACTTGTTTCGATATGTTTCCAGTAAACAGATCCGTAAACAGACATTAAGGACTGTGTTATATATATTTAAATTTTTTAATACATATATTTAATTTTTTTAATAATAAAAGTTATATTTAGTCTCTTCCTTTGTTACTAAGAAGTGAAGTCTAATAATTATTAAAAATTCTAAAACAATAATGTTTAAAATTATTTTAAAGTAATAAATATAAATTTAATAATAACAAAATTATAAATAATAATTGTAATAATAATAATAATATTAAAAATAATAATAATTACAATAAATTTATAAAATAATAATGATAATATATAATAAAGAGACATTATATATATATATATATATATATATATATATATATATATTAAATTTTACTATAAATATATAATTTTTAAGTGATAATTTTCTTATTTTTTCTTTCTTCCATTTATATTTACTGACAGTTTTTAATATTTAAAAATTTTAAAAATAAAATCTTAAAATATAGATTATATTTCGTAATTAATTTATGTTTTAAAATTGATTTTAAATCAATTAGTTCATATTCTTATTTATGATGAAATGTTTATTTTATAAGTTTTAATTAATTGTTTTGTTACTTTTAATTTAATTTTATCTTATTTTTTAGTTAATGTTAAATATTTTTTTTATTATTTTTAAGATTTTGTTAATGACTGTAATTTTAATAATCCATTATATTCTCTTTTAATACATACCAAAACAAGCAGTAATACACACTTTATAAATTGTTGGTCCATTTTAAGTCTAAAATAACAAAAGTAAATAAATCTTAAATAATACTTTATTAATACTTTTTAATTTTTATTTTTTTTTCAAAAGATCTCTTTATTTTTTAATTTTTGAAATGATATTTTTATAAATTTTTTTTACCCTGAAATAATATTTTTTTAATTTTTTTTATTTTCATTTTTATTTTTTATTTTTTTACAGTCATATTAAAAATTATGATTATTAGTTTGTTAAAATGAAGATAAAAAATAATATAAAGTAGTTAAATTAATTTTTCTTTTAAAAATATAAAAAATATAAAAGTAAATATTTTATAGGTTTTTTAAATAATTAATTATAATAAGAAAAATTATAAATTATTTTATTTCATATTTTATAATAATTTTGTGATTATATTTTTATATTAAAATTAATATTAGAATAAAAAATTATAAAAAATTATAAAAGTTAAAGAAAGAAATCTGGTACAATATTCTAAACTCATTCTAGGATTTGGTGGGTCTAGGATTTGGTAACAAAAGAGAAAGACACGTCTAGTTTCCAATAAAGAAAGAAAATAAGCTGAAATATTCAATGTTGTTTCTTTTTATCAGCTCTGATGGATGCAATGTGCGAGTTTTTTCTAAACTCATTTTAGGATTTGGTCTATTCCAGTTCATAAATTGATAAAAGAGGAAGACAAATATGGTTTTAATAAAAAAAGAAAATACATTGAAAACAAGTTGAACGAATTGTCACTAGCATGCAACACAAATATAGATCCCAAGTGACCGAGTTGATCGCTAAATCAGGTCGAGTTGAATGAGGAAGAACGAAAAGATTAGTCACACGGAAGATAGTAGCTTCACTCGATATTATTGCTTCAGTTTCCCTTTTCTCTTCCTATTTTTTAATTTATTTTAAGAGGTGTAGAGATATAGAATTAAACAGAGACATCTAGAACTGCGTCACACATATTTAATTTTTTAGTAATAAAAGTCATATTAACTCTCTTCCGGAAAATGTAATAATTATTAAAAATTATAAAATAATAATATTTAAAATTATTTTAAAATAATAAATATAAATTTAATAATAATAAAATTATAAATATAATAACAATATTAAAAAAATAATAATAATCACGATAAATTTATAAAGAGACATATTAAATATATTAAACTTTAGTATAAATATATCATCTTTAAAAGATAATTTTCTTATATTTTCTTTCTCCAATATATATTTATTAATAGTTTTTAACATTTAAAATATTTTAAAATAAAATCTTAAAATATGGATTATATTTCATAATTAATTTATCTTTTAAAAATGATTTTAAATTAATTAGTTCAAGTGTATTCTTATCTATAATGAAATGTGTATTTTATAAGTTTTAATTAATTATTTTTTAATTTTTTAATTTTAATTAATCTTATCTGATTTTAAAATTTTTATTTTTTTAGTCAATTTTAAGTATTATAAGTATTATTTTTTATTTTCTTTTAAAATTTTGTTATTGACTGTAATCTTTACAATCAATTATATTTTTTTAATAAAAAATCAAACCAATCAGTAATACATACTTTATAAATGATTGGTCGATTTTAAATCAAAATAACTCTCAAGATAAATAAAACTTTATTTAAATTAAATTTATAATATTAAAATATATTATAATAGTGACTAATAAAAAAAATTTATAATTTATATATATATATGTTAATGTTTATAATGTAAATATTTATATATAAGTTATTCCTATTATTGAAATAAACATTTGTAATGTAAATAGAAGTTATTTTCATAATTTAGTTAGGAAGAGACTAATGATTAATTGCATGAATAATTAAGGTGAGACTTCCCAACATTTTACTATAACCTCTAATACATTATAAATATTTCAGGTTAAAACAATATAAAGTTCAGTTTATTTAATTATTTTTTTTCTCTTATAAATATTTGTAGTACAGATTATTTGAACAATATTTATGTGTTTATAAAATAAACATGTAACCATGAGTTATTTCTACTGTAAGAGTAAAATAAGGTTAATGTGTTACATTTTTAATATAAATTTAATAAGTTATCACTATCACTTTAATCAATTTGATCACTCAATCGAAACACAAGTTGAATGAGAAAGAAAATCTTTATAATTTTTTTATTGATATATTAAAAATATAGAAAAATACGTAGATATGAAAATATTTAATTTTTTTCTTTTAAATTTTAAAATTGAAAGAAATTAGAAATAAATATAAAAAAATAAATTATTGAGTCTTAAAACTTTTTTTAATCCAAAATTGTTTTATTATATTCTATTTTTTAAAATTATAAAATTCATACTTAAAATCCAATGTTGATTACCTCTATTGGTTACTGTATTCAAACAGATTTAATACACATGAAATCTATGAAGCTTTGGTATGAGAAAATGACAATTCCTACAAGTTACAAAGTGCATATAAGTGCATATAGTCAAACAGACAGATTCTAACATGGTTTCTCTTACTATAAGGTGCATAGAAGTATATGTAGTCAAACAGATTCTAATATTTCATTTTTTTTAAAATAATGTCTTAAAATAAAGATTATATTTTATATTTTTCAAATTAATTTAGAATCTACCTATTTCGCACGTTCTTTTCAACAAAATAATAATCCTAAAACATTAAAAAGAATTAAATTCAGTGTAGCACCCAAACAAATATAATTTAAATTAAATTAATTTATTATATAAGAAAATAAATATAATAATAAATTAATTTATTATTCATAAACTTTCTCTGCAAACTGCAAAATATTGCTATATCAAAAAATAATAAAAAAAGATATAATTTTCTTTTGTATTAAAAATAATTTTAATTAAAACATAAATTTACTGAATTTTTATGTGTTCATATATGCACAATTTTTATTTTTCTTTAGTACTCAATAAATTTTGTAAGAGTACCTTCTAAGTTAAATATTTTGATCTTAGTTTTTTTATTTTACAACTCTTATTCTAAGTCCATTTATTTCCTTTAATAGTGTGTGATGACGTAATATTAAAAAATACATACTAATTCTTATATAAATAAAATTACAATCTGCTCCCTCTATTGTTTTATAGCTGACTTCCTTAAACCTTATATTAATTCTTATATTAATTTTAAGACCTTCTAATGTATTGACACAATTAACATTACAAGCCCCGAGCCACTCTTATGACTTCCTTAAACCTCTCTAATTCTTCCCATGCGTCAAAAGATTGAAAGGGCTTCAAACACCAGTCACTTATCTTATTTTTAATCACTAATGATCTGATACTTGTCTTATTAAGAACATACTGTCTTAATCTTGATCATATTTCCATCCAATTATATGAGATTAAAGCTCAATCTAATATGATTTTTTGCTGTTCCATTAAGTTTATACAAGTAAACTTTCTTCTAACAACAGGAAGATCTAACAATAAATTACTATCTATAAACTTATTAAACCCCTCCATCTTAGACCTCTTCACCTAATGATGATGTCCTATCCCTTCTCTTTCCCATGAATGTTTGACAGCATTAAAATCTCTTACCACACCTTAAGTAATTTTAAAGTTTCTGTTCTTAATGCGACCAATATTTTCCCTCTCCCAGTCAAGTTACCTATGAAATAAAAGTTTATAACACTTACCAGTATTACCCTTCTACAGCTATAAAACCTTTGCCCTCTTCAATCCTTTCACATAAAAAAAACTATTATTTCACAATGTCAATATTCCCCCACCTTCCTTATTCACACTTTTATGTACTCAACCAATACCATTAGAACCCCACAACCACTGACACAACTGATTACTGACCCTGGCCAACTTCCTTTCTTGAATACAAACTATTCTGAAATTTTCCTTTCTGACGATGAATCTCAAGTAATTTCATTTAATTCCACCCCAATTCTTAATGTTCATACTGATAACATTCATAACAATCTCTTCTGCACCTTACATCTAAGATCGCTAGCTCAACATAACAGCCTCTCTCTGTTCCAATCATTGAATCACTCTCTCTCTCTGTTCCAATCATTGAATCACTATCCGCATGCAAAGGGCACTATGGAGAGAAATATTTGAAGGATCTTATTTATATTTTATATTAAATGTGGCACAATTAATTATGGAATAATACTCATATGAAAATATTAATAAATTGAATTCGTAAAAAATTATATAAAACTCAATTCAAATATTACATTTTTTAATTATTGATTTTGAAACATGTTCAACTTTAATTACATCCAAAATAAAATTTTATTATTTAATTCGAACTACTTTATCATACAAAAAACAAAATCAAAGAGCATGATTCAAAAGCACTCTTTTGAGGCTGGAGAACATCCATTAAATATACATTTGAATTGATTTAAAGGTTTTAAAAATATTATTCTCTTTTGTATTAATAATATTGTTATTAAAAAATAAGTTTAAATAATTATTAATGTACCTACCATCCATTATTTAGTACGGACAACTGTGATTTCAAGAGCACTTTCTAAATTATATATATATATATATATATATATATATATATATATATATTATTTTTTTTTAGCCATGAATTATATTATTTAGGTATCCGTTAATTGTTCATGTGTCCATTTGTTCATGTGTCCATTAATTTCTCTGAATTATGTGATGACATAAATTATTTCATGAGTATCCAAAACACATTGATAAAGAAAAACAAGTTACTTGTCTAAAAGAGAAATTTAAATATATTTCAAATATTGGTTAGAAGAATTAACATGACACCATACATAAAATACAAATAATTATTAGTTAGAGCTGTAAATAAAAAGTTTTATAATTTATTGAGTACTTTAAAAAAATATTGGATACTCATAAATATATAAATTAGTCATAAATCTTAGATATTATTTATTAAAACTTATAAAATATGTGAAAAGAATTGAGTCAAATAGATATATGGAGTTCCTAAAACTAATAGACTTGGTCCTGGATAATAAAATTTTACATTGGAGTCGGTAAATGACTCTTAAATTGACAAGTTAGTTCTTTCCTCAGCAGAAGTTCAAATTTTTAATTAAACAATGTCATGCCAAAGGTTCTCCCTTTCCTTTTGTATGTCACAATAATAAAATTATTGCAATGAAATTCCCTTCTCTATAAAGAACACAAACAAGGAAGGAACCTACTCAAGCCTCTATAACAATCGGCTAATCATAAAAAAGATTTTCATCAAATCAAGTAAAAACAAGAAAAACCTTTAACATATTCATAAGTTCAGAATAAATATAAAATATATATAATGTTATAAGAACGCATTACTTTTGTATATTAGCCATAAATTTTTCTTCTTCTTTTCTCAACCAATAAATTGGATCATATTGGACTTTGGGATAAGTATGGAAGAAGTAATTTATTATTTATTTCAACTTAGAGTTTAGATTAAATTAACTTAAGAAGCTATAAAATAAATTGTCCTATAAATATTTAGAAGAATAAAAGTAATTAAAATGAACTAAGAAGATAAAGTATACTTTTCTAGAAAAGTTAGATGAGAAAATCATGACGAAGTTAATCACAAAGGTTAAAGGAAAAATGTAGTAGAGTCTTGGAAAGTCTATATGTTGATACATTTAACAGTTCATTTCTTCTTGATAAGTTACGAAAATTTAAATTTACATTACAAAATAAACACTTTAATTTTAATTTTATTCTATTTCAATAATAGAAATAACTTATGTGTGAAGTTTAAATGATAAATATTTATGTATTGTTTGAATAAATTGTATTATAAATATTTATAAGAAAAGAAAGTAATTAAATTTGAATAAGCTAAAGTCTACTTTTTGAGTTAAGATAGATGAAAAAATTCTTATAGAAATTAATCACACAAGTTATAAGAGAAACGAGAGGAAGTCCTATATGGTGTGACTTATAGGTCTATTGGACAACTTTGCAAATGTTAAATTGTTTTAAGATGAAATTTTACATGACATCGGAATTTATAGTAAGGTATTGGAAAGTCTCACATCACCTGTTAATGCATTTAGCATTAGCAGCTGTTCATTTCTTCATGATATATTATGAACATAATCTATATATATTTTACAAATGAACATTTTAATCATATTTTATTTTAATAATAGAAATAACTTTTATGAATGAATATTTACATGATAAGTACACAGTAATTAAAAATAAATTGATATGATGGATGGTTAAACTTTGAAGTGTTAGTCTAGTTAAAATATCAAAGTTTATAATAATGTTTAACATAAATTTTTATAAAAAAATATTAAAAATAGATTGAGTTTCTTGAATAACTATTATAGAAGTTAATAGCGTAATCTATAATTTATAGTTATTCATAATAGTTAATATAGTGATGTATTAAAATGTTTAATATATTTATTTTATAAATATAAAATAAATATTTATTCAATATTTCAAATATACTTTCAAATATTTATTCAATAAGTTACAGGAAAAAATATTTGAATATTTAAATATTTCAAATATATTTATTCATCATATTACAGGAGAAATATTAAATATTTAAATATTTGAAATATATTTCTTAAATAAGTTACAGGAAAAATATTTGAAAGAGAGATATCGACTAAGTTTTGGAGTATAATTTATATCTCACAACTTTACAAATGTTAAATTGTTTTAAAATTAAATCTTACATGAAATCAAAACAAAACCTATAATAAAGTGTTGGAAAGTCTCACATCACTTATTAATGCATTTAACATTTTATCATCATTGACTAATTTGCGAGGTCTCACAAAATGTTTAGGACAAGTGTGATAGGTGGTTAGGAGTAATCTCAGTTGCGAATGAGAATATTATTAATTACTTCAAAAAAATTTATATCATTAGACAGAGTAGAAAAACAAATATAGTATGAAAATGGATATGGTTGACAATAGTAAGAGAAATTTGAAAACATAGGAACAAAGTAGTATTTTGTAACGGGAGAGTGAATGAGGTTGAAATTTTTGCAATGACACAATTGATAGCTTGGTCTTGGGCTAGGAGTGATAGGCAGATAGTTCGTTTCTCTTTTCTGGAATGGTGCATTAGTCCAAAAGTATGTCTATCAGAGATTAGGTAGAATAGTTGGAGTGTACGTGATGATGACATTAATGGTTGCAATCGAATAATGAAATTGGAGGAGTTCGTGTAGAGGGATGTTGACTAGGCACTAAGACTTTGTTGTGCTTAATTTGTAGGTAAGGGTAAGAGCAGAAGAATAACTGACATTGACAAGTCAAGGTAGAAGCGCGATGCAGTGAAACTCATGACAAATCTGAAGCCATAAGGATTACATGATTGCTCAGAAAAGGAGATTTAAGAGGTAGAAAAGTAATGTGTTACCGAGTACATGAACCATTTTATCTGTGTTGTGCCAGGTTATTATTTTTTTATGTTGATACATACTTTGTTGTATTGTGTATTGTTATGCAAATTTTGGACTATGTTATTGCTTTTTCTGTTAATTATATTGTAGGGTTGATTAGGTGTAAGGTCAGTTATGCTTTTATAATAAGGTTGGAACACCCCTGAAGTGTTCCCTTTAATTAATTTCACTTTTTGCCGTTAAAAAAAACATTTAACAATTTATCTCTTTATGATAAATTATGAAGATAATTTACATTTACATTATAAATGCAACAACACTTTAATATTATTTTATTTTCATTAGTAACAATAACTTATATGTTTACATGAGAAACACATATCTAATAAGTACTTTGATATTGTTTGAATAAATTTTAATAAGTATTTATAATAAAATTTTACTTGTGTATTTTTTTTAGTGAAGTTAGAAAAGGAAAGTTCTATAAAATTTAGATGACAAAGCTTTTATAAAAATCAGATGAAAAAACTACTATAAAAGTTAATCGCATATAACTTCTTTGACTCTAAGTTTTAGACTATAACTTATATATGTATTTCACAACTTTGTAAATGCTATCTTGAGATAAAATATTACATAATATTAAATTCCTATAATAGAATGTAGGAAAATTTCAGATCACCTCGTAATGCATCTAACGGTTCGTATTTTTATGATAAATTATAAAGATAATTTACATTTACTTTAATCTTATTTTATGTTTATTAGATACATGAAGATTTATATAAAAAAAAAATCATATATCTAAGAAGTAGTTTGGCCTTGTTTAAATAAATTTTCACTCAAATATTTATAATCGAAGCATTTATAAGAAAACAGAGTACTTAAAATAAATTAATCCAAAGTCTACCTATATACTTTAATTCTTAGGAAAGTTAATTGAGAAGACTTTTATCATAACTAATTATACAGAACTATTCAAAAATCTCACATCATTTAGAATTACCATATATATATATATATATATATATATATATATATATATATATATATATATATATATTAAAACATTATATATTCTTAATTTTTTTATAATAGTATAAATTGTTTGCCTATAGACTTACATGCACATTCTTGTAAGAGAAAATTCGAAACTTATTTGAAGTATTTTTTTTTTTCATACCACATGTTGGAATAGTTCATCTTCATTCTCTCAATTAAACACATTAATGAAAGGAGGTGAAATAAATAAAGATTGATAGAAAAAAATCAAAAACAAAAGAACAATCTGGTCTTTCAAAGTATGATTTCTAATTATATATATTTCTATCTATATATTTATTCATCTCGAATTTTCTTTATAACAATTAAAGATGAATAAACAATTGACAGGAAAAGGAACTAAAAAGGACATCTTGGTATCTCAGGTGAAGTCACTGTCTTCTTCCATTATTGTTGGGTTCTTCTCTGTTTTTCATCAATTATCTCGTCCAATTCAAATATATCATGGATTGGTGTCATAATTTACATTTGTATTTATAAATGCTAACATTTTAATTTTATTGTTAGCACTTTAATTTTATTTTATACGTGCGTATGTTTAGGAGTATAACTTATATATCTATTAAAGAAGTTTGCAAATACGAATTTATCTCAAGATGAAATCTTGCATAGAATCAGAGCTTAGTGTTAGAAAATTCCGCATCACTTAATAATGGATTTAACAATTTAGCTTTTCATGATAAATTTAATCTTATTTTATTTTTGTTAATAGTAATAATTTATGTAAAAATGTTTACATGAGAAACATATATAAAAAAGAATAGTTTGATCTTGTTTAAAAATATTCTCGTCAAAGCAATTGTAAGTTAATATTGGAGTGCACTTTGCATTGGAAAAAATATACATGACAAAAAGCGCCAAATTTGAATAGTATTCTTCCTTGTCCTGCTTACAATTACAAAGTATTGTATACGTTTACTTCTTTTCCTTTTTGTTTTAACATGGTATCACTTGCTTGTATTTTTCATTATCAACAATAAAAAATATATTAAAATAAGATAATGAATTATCCAATGTATATACACAAGAAAAAGATATTATATAAACCTTATGAAATCGAAAACCACTACATATCCATTGCTTAACAAAAACAGTGATATATGAGTTATGTTGGGTTGTTTCTTTCTCCTAAATCTATTATGTTTTGGTGTGTCTATGACACATGATACATGACAAGTCCAATATATTGCATCATTATAGTTAGGATAAAAGGCTAATCTTAAGTGTGTGTAACTGTGTGTGCAACCGTGAGAGTATTAGTGTATGTGGAGAAGTGTGTGAACAGCCGCTTTAAAGAAAAGAGAGGGAGAGACAAATACAGTTCACAACTACTTCTTATAATAACTTGTGTTGGTTGTTTTGAAGATTCAACAATGAAACCTTGTCTGATCGAGCTGCAATATTTATTGATGATTTGTCACTCATATTTCTTCAATCTGGGTAGTGGGATTTTCTAATGAAAATCTGTAGAAGCGTCAGGAATTTTGTGAAGAGCTGTTGTCTGCAGGAAGTTCCTGTTACCGTCAGTCTTGGTTGTTTCAAAAATCCAACGGTGAAATCTTATCCAATTGCTCTGAACTTTTTACTGGAGTTTTAACACTCACAGTTAGTTATTTTGGACGGTTGGATTTGAGATTGCAGCTACAGTTTGTTTCCATAAAATTCGTGAACAATGGCCATTTTTCTAGTGACGAGATTCTTGAACTCTTCTTTATAATTTCAATTTGTTGATATTTTGGACCACTGTTGGTGACCGTTTGAGGATTAAGAAGAGTTGTATTGATACGCTCTGTGATTAATTTTGTGAGACTTATTGTTTCTTTGTTTTGGTATTAATGGAGTATTTATCGTCTCGTGGGTTTTTTAATCTATATTGAGAGATTTTTCCCACGTTAATTATTGGTTTTGATTTATTCTTCTGTTTTTGACTGCATATTAATTTTATAAAAGCGAATCTTATTGCTTCCGCTGCCTAACTCCCATCAACTAGTATCAGAGCTTACCATTTTGGGGCTTGTGCTTTGGTGAACAATGGAAACTAACACTAGTAGAATGGTTACTCCGAATGACTCCAATTATAATATTTGGAAGGCAAAAATGGAAGATTTGCTTATGTGAAAAATTTTCATACATCTATCTTTTGTAATGAGAAGCCTAGTAATATAAGTGATGAAGGACGAAATCTCTTGCATAGACAGGTTTGTGGATATATTAGGATGTGGGTTGAAGATAATGCGTTGAACCATATTAATGGAGAGACAAATGCTTGGGCTTTGTGGATTCAGCTGGAACATTTATATGCTAGAAAAACTGGGAACAATAAGATGTTTTCGATAAAGCAACTGTTAGCTTTGAAATATAATGATAAGACATCAATGACAAATCACTTGAACTACTTTCAGGAAATTATGAATTAGTTATCTGCTATTGGTATCAAGTTTGACGAAGATATTCAAGGATTATTGCTTCTTGGCTCCTTACCAAATTCATGGGAAATTCTTAAAACTTCATTGTCCAATTCTGCTCTTGATGGTGTCATCTCTATGGACCTTGCTAAGAATAATATTTTGAATAAAGAAATGAAAAGAAAGTCACTAGGTACATCAACTCATTATGATATTTTGGTTTCTGAGTATAGGGGGAGAAGCAACAGTCGTGCTCCAAAAGATAGGAATCAAAGTAGGAGTAACTTTAAAGGCTACAAAGATGTTGAGTGTAACTATTGTCATAAGAAGGGGCACATAAAGAAATATTGTTCGAAGTTGAAAAGTAGAACTGAGAAGGATAGCAATCACAAAGGTACAACTTCTGTTGACTTCCTTTTAGTTCATGAGTTTGAGTTTGCGAATCTCTTTGATAGCTCAACCAGTTGGGTGATTGATAGCGGTGCTTCTTTTCATATCACATCCAGGAGAGGTTTGTTTACTTCTTATACTCCTGGTGGTTTTGGCAGTGTGAAAATGGCTCATGAAGGTGTAACAAAATGCATTGGTGTTGGACAAGTTTGCTTGGAGATGTCCAATGGCTCGAGATTAATTTTGAAGCATGTGAAGCATGTTCCTGATGTTCGATTAAACTTACTTTTTGTTGGTAAGTTGTGTGATGAAAACTATAACAACTCATTTTCAGGTGATAGTTGGAAGCTCACTACGGGTTCCATGGATGTGGGTAGAGGGACTAAACACCCTACACTTTACATAACTCAGGCTAACTTGTGGCATAGACCTGAGTTTGTTGATGGAGCTAACTTGTGGCATAAGAGGTCATGTCATATAATGAAAAAGGGATGTCTGCTTTAGTTAGAAAAAATGTATTGTCTGATGTTGGAAAGGCAAATTTGCAGAAAAGTTCTATTACTTTCTTGGAAAGAAAAATATAGTGTCTTTCAAGAGTCACTTACCTTTAAGGAAGTCAGAGATAGGTGATTTGGTTCATTCTGATGATAACAGTGTTGATATGATGACAAAGACATTGCCTAGGAAGAGCATGAAACATGTTGCTCTATTGCCGGATTTATGAAGGCCTCAACCTAGTCGAGAAGGGAAAGATTTGTTGGATTGTTTCTCTTCTTGTGAGGCCCAAACCCATTATGTTTTGGTGTCCATGACACATGACAGACCCAATATATTGCATCATTATAATTAGGGTAAAAGGCTAATCCTAATTATGTGCAACTGTGTGTGCAACCTGAGAGCATTGGTGTGTGTGGAGAAGTGTGTGAATAGCCGCTTTGAAGAAAAGAGAGAGAGAGAGGCAAATACAATTTGCAGCTACTTTCTATAGCAACCTATGTTGGTTCTTTTAAAGATGCAACAGTGAAACCTTGTTTGATCGAGCTGCAACTTTTATTGATGATTCCTCACTCATATTTCTTCAATCTGGACGGTGGGATTGTTTACTGGAAATCTGTAGAAGCATCAGAAATTTTGTGAAGAGTTGTTGTTTGCAGGAAGTTCCTATTACCGTTAGTCTTGGGTGTTTCGGAAATCCAACGGTGAAATCTTCTCCAATCGCTCTGAAAGTTTTACCGGAGTTTTACCACTCAAATTTAGTTGTTTTGGATGGTCAGATTTGAGATTGAAGCTCTAGTTTGTTTCTAGAAAATTCATGAACAGTGGCTATTTTTCTAGTGACGAGATTCTTGAACTCTTCCTTATTAATTTCGATTTGTTGACATTTTGGGCCATTGTTGGTGACCGTTTAAGGATTAGGAAGAGTTGTATTGATATGATCTGTGATTAATTTTGTGAGACTTATTGTACTTTTGTTTTGGTATTAGTGGAGTATTTACCGTCCCGTGGGTTTTTTTATCTATATTGAGAGGTTTTTCCCACATTAATTATTCGTGTTGATTTATTCTTCTATTTTTGATTGCATATTGGGTTTTGTTTGGATTGATTGATTGCGTTCAAGGTGTTTCTTTATTGTTATGATAAAAGTGAATCTTATTGCTTCCGCTGCCTAACTCCCATTAGTTACAACATTACAAAACCCATTCAAAATAAGTGGTCGAAAGAGTCATTCTCATCTTATGCTAGATTTCGTAATGAAGCTGATAAAGAGAGGTTTTTCAAAAATGTATGCAAGAATTCTTGATATATCTATCACCATATGTAAAATAAATTCTCTGATTCAGGAATATGTACTTTGTATTTGTTGTGCTTCCTAATCGTCACTTGAAAAAACATTTTTCATGGTTCCTTCTATTATCCTTTTTTCCATATGCTTTCTAACCTCTACATCAACACAAACACATTCCTTCCTTCTAATAAAGTCTTATATATTTTTTCAAATGTTCCAAATTGTTATCATCTATATCATATTCACAATTACTTTTCGTACTAGTTTGAGCCAATTAGAAACCTAAAAAATATGTATGTCCAATTTATGGTGTATATATTACATGCCTAACCATCCATCACACATATTTAAAAGGCTATTAATTTCCGACTATGAAAAAAATAAATGACTTATATTTTCCTCATTTGAATTGCACAATACACATAATACATTCTTAATTTAGATTTCTAGTTTTAATAAGTTGGGAATACATTCTTAATTTGGATTCCTAGTTTTAATAGTTTGTCCCTAGTTGGGAGCCTATTATGTATTACTCTCCAAGCATACATATGAGAAAGGGTAAAGTTTTGACTTTCCAAAGGTATTGGTACACCCCCACCCCAATTTCTCCCATATTATCACCCATTATCTTCTTATATTGCCTCTTTCACTGTGTACTCCTTTTCTCTCCTCCCTTTCCCTTCCCACTAGTCATCAAGAGAGTTATTTATAACACATCATTGTATGCTTTTTAAAATTTCCTCTAACATGGGTTTTTTCCATTCAAATCATGCTCTTCTCCAACACAGTTTCCACTTTCATGGTCGTCCTTGCCACTTCCCACACTTTGCTAATTTAAGACCCTTTTGAGTTGAATTTTCATAAATTCTAGGAAACACCTCATTTAGTGGAGCTTCTCCATAGCAACAATCATCCCAAACATAGATTTTATTTCCTTTTCCAACTCTCCAACTTAGGCATTCATGGAACCATTTACCTTCATCACATTTTCTGCAAATACCTCCAAGGTCCCGTCACCATTTAGATTCACTATTATTTCTACTACCTTGATCTATGTTTCTCCAAGATCCACACTTTGAAACAATCATATCCCGCCACAAGTCCCTTTCATCCATGCTTAACCTCCACTTTCACTTCCCCATAAGAGCCTTATTGAAACTTCGAATATCCTTAATTCCTAAACTTCCTTTATATTTGTTGTTACAAATTGTTTTCCAACTTACTAAGGCTGTTTTTTTCCTACCTTGCCCCGACCCCATAAGAAGTGACATTATATCTTTACAATATCCCTAAGAATAGTTTTAGGTACTTTAAATAAAGATATAAAGAAGAGAGGAATAGATGATAGAACATATCTAATCAAAATTAGTCTCTCCGCCATAGATATATGCTTATGTTTTCACATTGATAATCTTTTCTTAACCTTTTGTACCATCCCCTTCCAAAAAATAGTTCTAGCATGATTCCTCCAATAGAAACACCAAGATATATAAACGATATTTTCATGACTTTACAATTCAGCAATACCACATATCTCTGTATATTTAACAAATCAACTCATATCCCTCCTATTGAGCTTTTGTGTAAGTCTACTCTTATCTCCAAAGCTAACTCAAAAAATCTCAACATGCCATTTATTGTTACAATGTTGTGAATATTATCTTTATATAAGAACATAGTATCGTCATCAAATTGTAACATGCTTATGTCTATTTCATTCCTTCTTATTTGTATCCCCTATAGCAGCCCTTTCTTTTTTGTTTCCCTCACAACTCCTCACGAACCTTCTACCACTATTAGAAACAAGAAAGGTGGAAGGGGGTCTCCTTGCCTAAGTCCTTTCTCAGATATGAATTCAGATGTAGGGTTGCCATTGACTAATACTAAAAGTGATAAAGATACTAAACAACCCTTTATCCATTTAATCCATTTAGAATTGAAACAAAACCTTCCATCACGTAGTAAATAAAATCCCACCTAACCGAATTGTAGGCCTTCTCAAAGTCTACTTTGAACACAATACATGACTTCTTTTTTGTGCCAAACTTCATCTAAGACTACATTAGCAACTAAAACACTTTCTAATAGGCCTCTATTTATTCAAAAAACAAACTATTTAGCATTTATAACTTGCTTAAGTACTTTCTTCAGTCTATTTTCTAGGATTTTTGAAATGATCTTACATAAGCTACCAACAAGGGATGTTGGCCTATACTCATCCAGCTTTTTAGGGTTAGCGACCTTTGGAAAAAATGGTTTAATGTGTTCTCAAGATGTCATCCTTAAGGACTAGCCATGATTGTTTTGTGAAATTTATATTGAACCCACTCGGGCCTGGACTTTTAAACCCATCACATTCCCAAACTGCTCCCTTAACCTCTTCCTCAAAAATTTCTTTTGCGAGATCAACATTATCTAATTCACTAATTATTGAAAATGCAATATTATCAAGCTCTACGTTGATTCTGCTCTACTCACTAAATCTTTCCTTGAACTGATTTCTAATTCCCTATTTAAATCTAACAGGATCCTCGCACTAGCCATTTTATGTTTTTAACCCTCTAATGTTATTTTTGAGCCTTCTCCATTTGATTGTTCTATGAAAATATTTAGTATTTACATCTTCTTCTTTTATCCACTTGGCTCCTAATTTTTGTTTAACGAGGACTTCTAACTGATAATTGACTAGTTTTAGTTTTACCAATAACTCTTCTTCCCATCCTACCCTTCTACCGTAAGGTACTACTCTCATATTCCAAATCTAATGATTTAATGGCTGCAATGATTTTTCTTCATATTAATATCCCCAAAGAATTTCTTATTCCAAACCTTTAAATCACCTTTCAAATGTTTAAGTTTTTCTTTCAATACCAACATATCATTTCTACCAACATGATATTCTTTCAACCTTTTCCTAACCATTTCATAGAAACCTATATGTTTCAAACATCCAATGTTCTAAACAGTTTAGGAGCCCAACCAATGACTTTATTTTCCAGGTGATGGCACAATGATCTGAAATAGATTTGTCCTGAATGCATTGCTTACATTCATGCCACATATCAATCCATTGTAGGGATAACAATATGTTGAATATTTCCTGGCAAGTGTACCGAGTCAAAAGTAATATAATGTAAAATGTAAGAGTGTCGATCCCACAGGGAGCAAATTTCGTTTTAGCTCTAGCAAGTGATTCTAGCTTAAGTGAGAGTTGTAAAATATCTTAAATGAAACAATGTGTTGATGAAATATTAAATCATTCAATGCGTTAAAGAAAACAAAGGCTAGTAAATGGAATGGAACCATGTAATAAAAGTATCTTGGTATTGAATTTCATTCATCACTCTTGTTGTATTTTCTACTCAACCTCTTGAAGACGCCTTCCTTTACTCACAGTTTCTGCGTAAATAAAACCCATTCAAGTTTATTCTTGACGCCTTGAAATCCTCGAGTTAATCCATCAAAATACACAATAGAAAAGGAGAATAAAAGACTTTGTCAATACTGTAGCTGCAGCAGCCCCCATTATGAGGCAAATTTTCTCCCTTTTATACCTCTGTCCAAAATTAGGTTATTGCATCATTATTCTGTTAGTAATTCCTGCCCTAAGCAACAATCCGTGCTTCAGCCTCTTCTCAGTAATTGTCCTTCTCTCTTTGAGCCTTTTCGCTTGAGCTTTTCCTACCGCTTAAGCAATTTACTGTTTAGCTTCTTGTCCCTTTTTTGATGCTTTTTGCTTTCAAAAACCTGAATCTTCATAAAATCCTTGTGTTAGCACTGCATTATGTTGTCATTCATAAAATCCTTGTGTTAGCACTGCAATTTATTGAAACTTCAATGCTCATTCACACACAGTTAGGGTTATAATCCATTCAAAATATGCATCCAATTACATCAAAACTATGCACTTATCACAATACTCTATCTAATCTACTCATTGCATTGCCACTTGCACTATACCATGTAATTTGTCTCCCAATCGTAAGAATGTCACTCAATTCCGTTCTCTCTATGAAACTATTAAACCCCTCAATTTCCCTATCGCCTCTAACCATCTGACCTGTTCCATTTCTTTCCTGATGATTTGTTATAGCATTAAAATCACCTATAACACAGCAGACCTTATTTTCGTATGCCCTTTTCCTATTAATTAATTCCCCCGACACGACAAACGTTTCATTATAAATGCATGGAGTATAGGCATTAACTATTGTGACTTGGTCATTACAATCTCTCCATTTCCCTTTAGTTAAAATAAAGCCTTTCGCTATTTTAAAGTGTGTGAGAGTAAGCTTCAATGTGTTCCAAATTGTTGCGTTCCATCTTACTCTGTTTGTTCTATCGTATTTTTCCAATCCACCAAATTACTACCCCACAATCACCAACACAAGCTACGATTTAAAGAATCTACTTTAGTGTCTTGAATACATACCATGTCTAGATATTCTTTAGACACTAACTCCTTGATGTAATTCCATTTCCCCTCACCTCAAGACCCCTTCATACATCAGGGTTATGGATCCCCTTTCCTAAACTATCACTCGACCAATTCCACTTATAATTCATAACTTCTATTTGCTTTACAACACATTCATCAGTTACCTTACTTGTAAAGCCAATTTGTTTTCCTATGTTATATAATCTAGCCTCATCAGAGCTATTTCTAGTCCAAAATTTTCTATTGCAGTTATAAATATCAATGTCATTCGATGAATTAGAAAGGGAGTAGCGTGCATACCTTTGTGAGTGACAACGAAACGAAAATCCATTTTGTGTTTCGCCTCTAATAGTTCATCTTGGCCTCGAACTTTCTCCTTCGAGTAACTCGCTTCATTTAAGCATCACCTCAGTGTTGATCTTACTGACCTTGATGAGCTTCACAACACCTTCGTCACTCGCATCATGTTGTTGGACATCCACCTATATTGTGTAGGTCGCTTCCTTGCCCACATGATTGTGCCCTAGGTGCGCCCCTGCCAATGTAACTTTGAGTGACTTGCAATACTTTGGCAGATCCTATATTGGTTTTGGATACCAAAGGCTTGAAAGAGTTTTCAATTGGGCTAGAATACTCTGATTCATCATATCTTTTGTAAAGAGATCCCTGTTGGAAGTTGCGACTCTCTATACCCTGACATAGTGTCCCCATTTGACTCACCCACCTAGTCCTCAAATGTAGTGATGTTGACTTTACTCTGACACTCCAATGTGTCACCGCTGTGCTGAGTCACTAACTGCATCACTCAGTTGACTCCGAGTTATAGCTCGTATGGTTGCTCCTTCAGGGAGAACTTGAAGTTCTCATCCCCTTGTTTTGCTCTGTTGCCTTGCACTGAATCTTCTGAGCTACTTGCAAAAAGACTACGATGAGCCATTCATCCCTTTAAAACTCGAAACCTTTGAAGATACATCTTCTTCCTATTGTGCACGCCAACACCGTTGTGTCTAGTTTGAGGCCATTTCTTCTTCAATCAATATCGAACATAACGTCTCGTTTATTTGGATTCTCATCTTGATCGTGGCATCAATGTGTAAAGGGAGCCTTACTTGAACTCTTGTATATTCGAGATTTTTCTATACAATGGTTTCTTTATCTATTGAGATTAATGTTTTTATTGTAGCGGTGACCTTCTCTAAACATTCTTTACCTCACTTTGATAGGGGTACGCTCCATATCCTAACCCATCTAATCTTCTTACCAAGTTACACGTTTTCTTCCCAATGGGTTACAAATTAAAAAATGGTTTCTAGCAAAGACTTGTTCTCTTCGACGACTTCCATTAAATCCATATCATCCTCCCTCGTGATAAGTACTACATTGTCATCCATGTAGCGCAAACGGATAACCCAAGTCCATTCGAATAAATCTTTCCTTTAAGTTTTCCAGATCTCTCCCATTGTGTACCCTTCCATCTAAGCTTCTTGTCAGTCAGTCCTTTCTCTCCTCTGTAACCCGCATCTGATGTCCTTTCCATTCTTCGTCTTCAACCTTTCGTATCGTTTGTCCTCTCACAACCTGTGCATATGATTGAGCTTTCACTAATACAAAAAACACATTCTATGACAGGGTAATACGTCAATTAAATGTAAAAAAAATGCGGTGACATTTTTATAAATATTTGAAGAAATATTACGTCGGTTAATTCAAACTAGACGTAACATATCATATACTACGTCGATAACCCCTCATAATCGACATAGAAAAGACTGAAAAAAAATTCAAAAATTGAAAACTCTGATATGGCGGGGAAGATATAATGTCGGTTACGTTCCACCAACCGACGTAATATATAGCGTAATTACGTTGGTTTAGTCTCCTAACTAACGTTATATCTTCACCGTGGCTCAAAGTAAAAAATCTAGGAAAAATTATTGAATTTGGTATTAATATTACGTCGGTTGGAACTTTTGAACCGACGTTATATCTGTCCTTGAGAGAGTTTGGGGAAAAATTGAGTAAGTTAGGGTTAGATACTATGTGAGTTATTGAGTTGCAATCGACGTAATATCCCCTATTTTAACATTTTAGCAACTATTTTTCTATTACGTTTTGCCTTCTTCTTTTTCACTTTTGAGCACTCTGCTGGTTTTTCTCCTTCGCTTTGTCATTTATGTGCTCAAAGTTGTTTCGCGTGCCTTCATTGACTTGATTCACTTCATTTCCTCCATTTCATTCCTAGTTTTGTGTTGTGAGGTTCATTTTGTATGGTGTCGCTTTTTTTTCTCACCAGTTTTCACTTGCATTTCCCGTGGTGTGGCTTTCTCTTCTCAATGGTTTTCATTTGCATCTTTGTGTTTACTGGTTTTGCTAGGGTGCATTTGACATGTTCAAGCTCGGCGATTGTATCGGTTGTGTTTTGTCACTTGATGCGTGAGCCTTTCTTCGTTACCGTGAATGCTTGGTTCGACATCCCTTGCAGCTTCTCTTTGATAGAGGTTAGCAATTTTGTAAAATTCATTAAAAATAGTTAAAAATTTATTTTTGACACAAATTTTGTATTAGCAACTTGATTTAGTGAATATTTGATGGTAGAGTTCTTACATTGTATAGATTTATCATAAATTTAGGGTTTAAAAAATTAGGACAAAAAAACTTCAAACGACTATAACTTTTGATAGAGAGCTTTGATTGACATGCTCCAAAAATAAAAGTTGCTCGAAACGATGTATTGAAGCTCATTGGCAATCTCCAAAGGGGATTCAAAATCCAATTTTTTTTCAAAATTCCATAGTTTACTATTTCTTTTATATTTTTAAAGTATTTTTTACATTTTCTTTTCTACTTCACCTATGTATACTTGTCAATAAAATTCTGAAAATTGTTGTGGTGTTTTTTTGTATGGATTAGAAATTTATCAAAGAATTCTGAAAAATTATGATTTTTTTTTCATAAAATAGAGATATTACATTGGTTGTAGGCTCCCAATCGATGTAATAGGATAGATACTACATCGGTCGAGAGCCACAACTAACGTAGTATCTCCTCTTGATGATATTTTACGTCTATGATTTATTTATCAATCAATGTAATATATATGCAAATATTGTGTTGGTTATAAAACCAACGTAAAAATCCAAAACTTTCTATGTCGTCTGAATCTATATCAGCCATCTACGTCAATTCTAGAATTGATGTAGAATGTCCTCCAAAACCGATGTAGAAAACGTTTTTTCTACTAGTGCAAGATTGGTTAATTTTTAGTTTAAACAAGAACTAAATCAAATCATGATTGGTTAATCTTGGGTTTACACAAGAACTAAATCATGATATCATTTTCATAAACCATACTAAATTTATATTTGAATTGTGTTAGGATGAGACAACAAATTTTAAAATACTTTAAACGATAGGTGGACATTTATGTCATTTCATACTTTTATAACTTTTGCTTCTGTTTTATTTGCCAGAAGAGTAAACATGGAAGGAAAAATTATCTAGCATTTTGTAATTCTTCCACTCAACTAGTATGTCTTAATTTTTATTTTGTTTCAAATGCAGTACATTTTAGATCAATTTGTCTTGGTGAAGAGTAATAGTTAAGTCTAAATTTATATGTTTATGTTCTACTCACTTTGATTTGATTTTACCTTTACATATAGTAAGTCATATTTTATGTATATCATTCAAATGAATTAAAATTGAGAAAAAAGAACACCACTATGTATTAATAAATTCTTATTTTACTAAAAATAATATAATACATAACTAAAAACTAAAAGGATATATGGGAAAAAAGTTAGTGTTCTCTTGATCCAATGATTTGTTTAAAATAAAGTATTATTGATTTCTTTTATTAATGCATATTTCCACAACTTCATCAAGAACTACATTGGTGTGCTTTCAGTAGCACTAGAAAATATCCCTAATCGTTGGTGACTGACACACTTGACACATAGCTTCTAAAGGCAATTTTCTTGTCACAGTGATTCCTTTTCCTTCAATCAAATCAACTTCTTCATTACTAGTTCGTTTCCAGTCAAAACATTGAATTAATAAGGCTAAAGCTAAGCTCACTGTGCGTTGAGCTAAGTTTGCTCCAGGACAAGCCCTTCTCCCTAATCCAAAAGGAAGTATCTTGTTAACCTCAGTTTCATTCTCAAATCTTTCAGGCTTAAAATGTGTTGGATCACTCCACAAATTAGGATCTCTATGAATAGCCCAAGCATTGACTATCACAATTGTGTTTTGTGGAATATTGTATTCTCCAATAGTGCAATCATCTGATGAGAAATGGGGTGCCAACAATGGAGCCGCAGGATGCAAACGAAGTGTCTCAGAGACTATGCTTTGAAGGTAAGAAAGTTTAGAAATGTCAACTTCATCTACTAAACGGTTTTCACCTATATGAGTGTCTAATTCCATTTTTGCCTTCTTTACTATTTCCGGATGATTTAATAAATTAGCTAGTGCCCATTCTAAAGTTATAGCTGATGTATCTGTTCCTGCCATTAATGTAACCTGAAATATAATAAATAAATAAAATATTGTAAGACAAAAAGTACTATACACAATCCATATCTTGTAAATAATAAAATAACACAAATAATATGTTTGTATATTTCTTTCAAAAGTAGTAATTTACTTCTTTTGACCCTTTTAAACAACCCCAAATTATACATAGTATTAAGAAATTACCAGGGCAATTCCTTTGATGATTACGTCCGTATAGTATTCAGGTTGT
>Ga0209700_102416_pt1 | contig 37851 bp, 22 predicted proteins | sample SiratroredBW_FD_187528 | JGI IMG/M metagenome (GOLD analysis project Ga0209700, IMG submission 187528) | Root nodule microbial communities of legume samples collected from California, USA - Siratro red BW (SPAdes) (version 2) | ecosystem: Host-associated > Plants > Roots > Nodule | place: USA...
CCCAGTTCTGCATCAGCTTGATCTTCTCCCTCAACTCTATCTTCCATGGCACCCTCCTTCTGAAAACGGTAAACGCCCACTTTTTCACTTTACCCCTAACAATTTTTCCGATTTTTTTTTTTTTTTTCAGTTTCTTTGACTCAAGTTTTATAAGACTCTCCCCTTTCCCTTAAAACAACGTATCCAAGAGATTCCAATCTTTTCCATTCATTCTATGAAAAACAAAGAGTTAAATACAGTGTTATACAATTATCCGTACACTTTTCTTTTTATAGTTTTTACTTCAGCAATGTGTGTTAAGGATTTACGTTAAAAGGGTATTCAGATTATCTAAATAAAGCTCTACAACTTGAATTTGATAGAAAGATAAACTGCTCCACCACTGAATATAAGTTTTTGTCCTATTATTTGGTATTATTTGAGTTTCTGAGTTTCTTTGATAGCATCATATATGGGTCTTGTGTGGACACGTGCAGGGAGTTTATCATCTGAGTTGGGAGGTTCTTCTAGGGGCTTGGACGTGAACGCGCAGCCGCCGCTGGCGGAGGATGAGGCGGAGGAAGTGGCGGCGCTGTCATCATCTCCGAACAGCGCAGCCTCATCGTTTCAAATGGATCTCTGCATATACAACAGAGGAGGGAGTTTCTATAAAAGGAACTATGAGGGTGAAGCTTATGATCAAAGGGCCTCTTCAAGAGCCAGTGATGAAGATGATAACAACGGTAGCGGCGGCAACGCCAGGAAGAAACTCAGACTCTCCAAGGAACAATCTGCGTTCCTTGAAGAGAGTTTCAAAGAACACAACACTCTTAATCCTGTGAGTGTTAGAAATTGTTGAGATTCAATCATAGTTTTTGATCCAGTTTTTTCTAATTTAAGTAACATGTCATAAAAAGAAAAGAAAATTTATCCGGATGATAAAACTATATGAAAATTTGTACTAATTATTTGCCTTTTATTGATTTTGTTTTTGTTGTTTAGTACTAATAACAGTGTTGGATATGTCATTTTGATGCAGAAACAAAAGCTTGCTCTTGCTAAACAACTCAATCTACGACCTCGTCAAGTAGAAGTGTGGTTCCAAAACCGAAGGGCAAGGTACGACATCTTACGTACATGTTATAGTCCACTGTTTTTGTTCTATGCAGATTTTGTTATGTGGTTAGAGTATTGGTTAGAAATATGATGTGTGTGTGTGTGCATGCAGGACCAAGTTGAAGCAAACAGAAGTGGATTGTGAGTACTTGAAGAGGTGTTGTGAGACCCTAACGGAAGAGAATAGGAGACTTCACAAGGAGCTTCAAGAACTGAGGGCTTTGAAGACTTCAAACCCCTTCTACATGCAATTACCAGCCACAACTTTGACCATGTGCCCTTCTTGTGAACGTGTGGCCACAAATTCCACATCCACTTCCCCCTCTCTCAGTGCTCCTCCTAATGCCACCATCAATGCAAATTCAGGAGCCATGACCATTGTCAAAACCAGTGGCAGTAACAATGACTCACCCTCCAAAGCCATCGGATTCCCATTTGGCAAACCCAGGTTCCATCCTTTTGTTCACACAAGCCAGCAACCCCATCAACACCAATCGCCATCATCTTGAAAACATGCAGTTCAAGACTAGTATTATTGAGTCGAGGCTTGGAAATTGATTTGAATTTTGTATATAGGGAAGTTAATTAGTTCTGAGAGGCTCATAGTTTTAATTTTATTTTATTTTTTTGTTTCCTTGGTGGGGGTGATAGAATTTGGATAATTGGGTTTTGTTTTTCTTGTTTGGATCTCTATGTATTCCTCCTTCTTTCTCGGGTTTTATCCATAGTGAAATCAGAAAGAAGAAAGATGAAAAATTTAGACAGTGAAGAAGATAGATATCAATCAAAGAGAAAGGGAAATGAAATGATACTGGATTTTGAACTAGAATATATCCTTACCTTTTTTTTCTATGTTTTCTTCAAGTACTTCCTAAAAACAATAACTTTATATTGGTAATAGAATTATTCTTTGGAACTTTCTTTGCACATAGTGGCATTACTTAGAGAAGAAGAAGAAAATTGTAAAGGGTTAGCCTAATTAATTGAAAGTTTCAAATGTTGGTACAAAATTAAAGAGGTGATTAATTAGAGTTAGGTAGGTGTGGCATGATAAGGTGAGGAGGGGAATGGCGTAGTTCAAGGCTGCTTTTCAGAAAGACGAAGAGACTTTGAAATCCAAATCCGTGGATTGGTCTACCTTTTAATGATTTCATTTCTTGAAGACTTCAAACCTCAGAAGTCACTCATGATGAAGAAGGGTTCAGACTTGAGACTTGAGACTTGAGACTTGAGAAGAGAGAGAAGGACAAAGGAGTCAAAAAAAATGGGTGTGGTGGTGGTTCATTGCTTCATTAAATTCATTTATTTATGGGTATGTGAGAATTGATATGGCAAAGTGATAGGGTGCAAATGCATGCCTTTTGCTTGTCTTGTGGGACATTGGAGGGCAACAAATGGGACTGAGACCTAAAAGGACAGGACAGGAATGCCACAGTGATAAACACTGTCCCCTAAAGTGGGGTACCCCAATTATGAGTATGCACGAGCCAAGTACACTTTTCATTATAATTAATTAATGAGAGTACCAGCCGTGAAATTTTTTCCAAAATAAACCCATTTTTTCAATTTCACAAACAAAAATCTTCCTATTTTAATTACCTAACAACAACACCTGTTTATTTCACAGGTCAGCAGATTCGGTTTCAAGAATTCAAAGGAATAAATTAGATTTCATTATGAATATAATTATATCTTTGTAAATATATTATATTTATAAATAATATAATAAAATATTTAGTTAATTAAATATATTATATCATAAAATATTGAAAATTAAATTTTATTGGTGTATATTAATAAATTTAAAATTATATTTTAATTAATACTTTTTAAATAATAATTTATAATTTAAAAAAATATATAACTATTATTCTATAAGTAAAATAGTAAGTTGAAATTTAATTTAATTTTTTTATTTTTTAAAATTTAATTCGGAAGAATTAAAAAATATCAATCGTAAATGCAAATATTATGATTCATTTAATAAAATATATCTTTTTAGTTGTTTAAAACAATTTAGCATTCAAGTTTATTAAAAGAGTATTTTCTTTAACCTGAATTATATTAGGTAGAGTTTTTTTTTTTGTAAGTTATATTATACTATTTACATCATTGAATATAATGATAAATTTTCAAAATTGTATTAGTAATATTGACTTTCTTAAGGAAATTCAAATTTACTAGTTTTTCTTCGAGAAGTTATTTTTTAAAGTCTTAAATATGAAAGGGGAGATCTCTAGTTGGAGTCTCTATAAATGTCATTCAGTAAAATTTGAGGAAAGAATTTAAATATTTAAATTAATTTTATTCAACTTTGATCTCAATTAATCGGATTCTTAATATTTGAATATTAAAAAAATGATTACGAAAGAACAAAACAAATTAATATATTTACTCTCGAGTAACCACCACTTTCCGTGCAGAAAGAAATTATATACAGGGTTGACACATTAATATTTGTTTCCGATGGACGAAAATTGATATAGAAAACATACAAAAAATTGTAGATTCTTTTTATTTTGTCTAACAACCCTAAAGTCTTTTTTAATTTGAATAAATTAATAAATTTATTATAATTTATTTAAAACTATAAATAACTTAGAAAATTAATTCTACCAAAACTAATTTTTATATTTATTTCATAAAAAATATTTTTTAAATAAAGATGTGAATTGTATATAATAGTTCTTGAAGGCGAAATTAGTATAAAACAAAAATTGAAGAGAATAAAAAAAAACTAGAATTAAGAACTAGAGAATAATTTGAGTAAAAGTTAAATGATAAAAGACTATAATATTAAAAGTGTAAAGTGCAAGAGTTAAACATAATCCAGAAGGCAAAAACTCGTGAAGTTATTCAACGTTTAAATGCAACACCCAATAAAGAAATTTAAAAGTTGAGATTATCAAATAAGAAGTAAAAGCTTGCATATTAATTCAAGAAATTGGTCAATGAGAACATTAATACTAAACTTTTTTTTTTTTTTTTGTAATTTTCATGTTAGGCTTTTTACAAATTTTTTAAGTAATACCCTAAAATTTTATATCAAATTCCTACATATAGACGTGTTTTTTATAATTATTTTGTTTTATTTGATCTTTTTATATTATATCTCGTCGAAACTTCACTTTTTATCCTTAATACAAGTTCACTCAATAATTGCAATCTCGGTGTCTTTAAAATGTATTTTTCAACTAAATACAAACATATAACTTTTTTTATTTGTTAGAGGAATAATTTTTTTCTTGATATTTTTATAATTTATTTAAGATAACCTTATTTGTTTTCTTTTTGATAAATTTAACTATATTCAATCTTAATGTTTTTTCTAAGAGTTCTTTATATCAGTACAACAATCTTTTTAACGATGTTTAAAATGGGTTTTTTTTTACGGTTTTTAAACTGTGGTATTTGGAGATGTTGCTAAAAAAATCATATTAGACAACAATCAACATATAATTCTATAATGATAACGATTGGTTCAAGAATCATCGTTATATAGTTTGATAACAACGAAAATTTGATAAAAAATCTTCATTATATGTGATTTGAACGTATAAAAAAAAAGGATTTCTTAAGATAGTATACGACAACAATTGTATAATAAATTGTCGTTATTATGGGGTATTGGACAACAATTATTGAAGTAAAAACCATCGTAAAGGAAATCGTAAAGGAAATATAAAGTGTAAGAGTTAAACATAAGAATAGTGGTTAACAAATGATAAAGTTCAACTCCTTGCGAATTTAAATGGAAAATAAAATAAGGAACAATTAAAAGGAGATATTACTAAGGGAAGAAATAAAAATTACAGAATTGTTTCACTATTACAGAATTTGTTGTACGTTAATATTGTTTACTCATAATTTATATATATATATATATATATATATATATATATATATATATATATATATATATATATATATATATATATATATATATATATATATATATATATAACTAGGTGGTTCTAACATTATTGATTTATCATTATTTGCATGATGAACAACTATAACTTTATATTCATTATCTTTATTTAAATATTAATAATATTTTTTATCTTAATACTTTTATGTAGAATTTTTTTAAAATTTCTTAGAAGTCTGAAAACATCGTTTCAACTCATCCGAATCATTAGGGAGCCTCTATTCTACCCCGTCGGTCCAATACTTAAAAACTAACATAAACTCCTCCTCAAACTAGAAGAAAAAGTCCGAGTAAGCTACACTCCTCCACATGACATGAACCAGCTGCAATTAAGTACAGACCAAAAAGGTTAAGACGTAATCCCTTAACTTCCAAATTAGCAACCACGACATAATCAAGCTTAACCCTAGAAGAACAATGAAAAGTTATTTCAGTGGTTTCTCAAGCCGCTATAGAAGCATTTTTAGGTGATCTACCAAGTTTGTGAGGTGATTGCACCAAATCATCATGATCATTAGAGTCTGAGTTAGAAGTCTCCTCCTCCAAAATATTTACTCACCATTTAAAAACGAAACTTTGCATACCAACACCTTGTAAGGAGTTCTCTTCAAAAGCAACAAGTTTAAAACTATCATTATCTGTCCTTGGAACGATGACAACGGAAGCAACCAAGGGTGGATTACAATGCACAATATTTACATTTTCATGCTTATCACGAGGCAAGTTCTCATCTAGAATATACAATTTAGAAAAAATAATTTGAAAGAGTCAAACAGACAAGTAAGCCAAGTCACCCTTAGGAGAAACATGTTTGTATTTGCTCAACATTTTAAACCACAGAGGCTTGTTGAGAATCATTAACAAGACTTGACATTCCTTCTAAACTATCTTCCATATAAGAGCCATTATTAGGAGCAACAACACCACATCTTAAAAGAGATGATTTAGAGTAATTACCAATAGCAATATTAACAATATTAACCATCTCGGTATGCAGTTTCACATTTCCTCCCTTGTCTCCAAGGTGGACTTAGAAACATAATGTTGTTTATACTTATTGATTAGACATGTCATTTTGAAGGCAGTGCCTACAGGCAGATAAGGTATGGCCAATCATTTTATAAAAAAGAGTAAATAGTTGCAAGTTGTTCATACTCCACATCAGCCACAAAGGCAAAGCCTGGACGCTTCACCAAAAGCTGTTGCGACAGAGAAGAGAACAAATTCACATCAACAAGCACTCAATCACATAAGCCAAGAATTTTTTTCATAGTACAATCATCTAACGCAAGAGGGGTACCAACCTCTCTTATTATAGAAAAAGTAACACAAGATTGTCGATACTTCAAAGGGATGTCATGAATTCTGACCCAGTATTGTGCCATAGTAAGCTTAATAGTTCTGGAACGAAGTCCTTAATCCAGTCAAATACTCACAAAAATCTTGGAGAGAGATTCCAAGATCTAACTGCCAACACACACCTCATGTCTTTCAAAGAGGTGAATGAAAACTCATAGAATCCCTTGTCAAGAGTATTATGAAAACTCATAGAAAACACATCTTCCAAGAACTAAAGGATTTATAAGCAAGGTCCAGCTACCTGCACACGTCTAGCTATGTTAGAGGCTTCTCTCCTTTGGCAAACACAATCATACTATGCAAGTGATTCTTACATTCTTTAAGTCCTACCAGGTATGTTTCTTATGAGATCTACACAGAGACAAGATCTCTTTTGAGGTAAAGAGTGGACAACTGTGACAGACAGATGTCACAAGCATTATATTGAGCAAACGTCTTTATCTGCACAAAAATTACAAAATATTTTTTTATTTATTTTATATCTTGATAATTAAGGAAATTAGGAATTCCACCAATTTCACGCCCATTCCAAAAGAAAGAACAAACCTCTATAGAAAACAATAATCCACTATAAGAAAAACACAATCATACAAAGAAAAATCACCAAAGTAAACACAATACATACAAAGAAAAATCACCGTACTCTTACTAGGACAAATAAAAAAAAAAAATACTCACACTTAGTCCTTCCTAAAAAACTAGGATTGCCCTGTTTTCCCCACTCCTCCTATATTATTGTATCTGGTGAAGAACCTTACTTCTTACTCATATAGTTTAATCTTAACATTTATTTCTCGTTCTATATAGTCTGCATTGGAGAACAATCATTTATTATTTCTTTACTTTATCTTTAGCAATTTCAATTACTTTTTCTAACCATATATATTCTTCTCCACTTGTATGAGATAATGATCTTACACTGGACGACGCAACTCTTCTGGTAATATTCGTCTCATCAAGTTTCTCATTTTCCTCATCCCTTTAAATTTTTCACATATATATCATAAAATTTACTAGGTGAAGATAGCATCAGCACTATGTAAAGATAAATAAAAAAAAAATCAATCCTCTTTCTTTTCAATTCAGACATTCATTAATAATGACTTATCTGATTACTTAACCTAATTTAGGAGTACACTTTTTCACATTAAAGATAGTGCAACGGATCATGACATGTATGTATATAAATTCTTATCCTTATTTGCTTCCAATGATAAAACACCAGATTTTATGTACACAAGAAATATGCTTTAAAAAAAAAAACTCCGAAAGATGATTCCTTATCCTTTCCAATTCTTGTGTCACAAATGGTTGAGAAAGAAACTGCAAGTGAATTTTTTAAAGGGTGAAAGACAAGGACATCATTTTGTGTGATTAAGCTCGCACCAATGACATGAAAGATGATATAACTCATGCAGGCAATGTGTTGGCTCACAATCTTAGTGCTCATAGTTGAGGTCTGCAGTGGACACATAAATGAAGAGACAAAGCATCGCATGCAAAAGAAAAGCTTATGATTAAAATATGCAACCGACCATGGACCCATTTGTTTCACATCTCCATTGGAAACTCAAAGCAAAAATTAAAAATTAAAGACATGACCTAATCACCTTAATACAAACTTCAACTGCCATTATTATATATCATCCAATGATTTGTGTTCTTCTTTTGTGTCATATTTCACAAACCTCCTTTCTCAATATAAAGAATGATTTAATTTATTTTTCCCTATTTTTGCTGCCTTGTGTGGGGAACATGAATGTTACGTCAAAATAGCTAGCCTCTATATTTTCAAAATTATTAAAAAATACCAATCATAAAATAATTTGAAAAAAAAAATAAGAAAAAAGTTTAAACTTATTAAAGTTGAGTTATATTGCATTCGACATATATCTATCTATTTTTATTTAACACATATTGATTCAAGTAATAATTCGAGTAATATATATATATAAAATTTCATGTATATGGTAAAAAAAGGTGTACATTGAGTTAGTTCCACCTAACTGTACGATTACCTTGCCTTGAAAAAATGTCTACTGTCCAGATAAAAATTAAAAGGACTAAAAAGAGAAGAGTATTGCAGGCTTAGTTTGACTTAAGATTAGGTTTTGTCAATTTATCCTAAATTATAAGTAACATCTTTAGCTTTCATGGTGCCTAATGGACATTATAGGTGGGTAAATGTTGGATATGATTTGTCAAGAATAAGGTAGTATGTTGAAAAGTTCAATCTAAGTTTTTCACTCTATGAAATTGTTGGAAGACCAGAAGACCCCACTTGCACTCAAAGTAGGGAAGCAACTTTCAGGGGGATTTGATTGATATTTTTTTTTCTAATTTGGTGAAATGGATTTGGTAGACTAATGTCCAAAATATCCAAGAATTTATTAAATAAAATAATATATATATACTTCATATGTTATCTCAAATATGTATAATAAGAAAAGTAATAGCAAATAGTAGTATTTACTTTTCATCCATTTGAAATATTGTGCTTTTGCTGAGGTTTAGTTAATGGGCACCACTAACATAAGTGGGAGATCTAACTTAAAGTTTAAGCCAATCCTGATATTGTACATATCCTTACATTACCTATCCCATGTGAAAGTGCTTCTTACTTAGTGCACCATGATCAAGAAAATTAAGCTATATTTTGGTGGCCATTGCAATTAGTCAAACCACGAGTGGCAACTTTTGATTTAATCTAAAACTTGTTAAGGAAGAAACATAATACCAATACCTATATATGTATTCTGGTAAACCAGTGTTGACCTATTGTTTAGAAAGAACTAATCAAAACGTTCAAAAATATCAAAATGTAAATGCTCAAGTCTTAGTTTAGGGAAGAGTTTTTATCCTCTTTTTCAAATTTAAATATATATAATATTGATGGTATTTTATTGTCGGTCGCTATATTTTAAATGTGATTTTAATTTTTGTATGTTTCACTTTCTTATATCATTTTTAAGATTTTATTGCAACTTTTTCTTCCAGGCATAAATTTTATATAAAAAAATTCATTTTAATTATAAAATTAAAAAATTACTTTTAAATAACAAGTTATATTTTATTCTTATTACATATCTTCTTGTTTAAAACTCTGATTATTAAATTTTATGACTTATCAACATGTTATTAGGGTTTATAAAATTTAGGTTTAATCCTATGACTCTATATATAAGTATAAACATTGCCCTAAAGATGTTAAGAAATTTGTTAAATATTATTTTAATGACAAATTAAATAGCAGTGATGACTAGATGTTAAATTTGGTGAGTTAATGATTGATTCAAAATGATATCATATACACCTATCAACTTATAATAAGCACTCTTATTTGTCACATATATAGTTTTGCTTTTCAATTTCTTGTTTTCTTCCACCTTTTCAAATTTCCCACGAAAAGTGAAAGAGATTTTTTTGTAATGCTTCTTGATCTTGGATAAGCATTAAGGTTTCATGAAAGGTTAAATCACAAGAGGTGTTCGTGTAGAATATTTCACACATTATAAACCACAGTGCAAAACCACTAGGAAGAATTGCAATAATTAAAAAGCTATCTTTCACTAATCTATTAGTGGAAAATAAAAAACACAAGGTCAAGTTTCGGAAAAGTTTATGAAACACACCTTTTACTATAAATGATCAATTAGTACCCAACAAAGCACTGATATAGATTGATGCTGAATTAAATTCTGGTTTTTATTTATTTCATAATTATATTTGATTTCAAATAATTTTCAATATAAACATTTATTTTTAAAAAATATGTTAACGAAATTATTTTTGATTTGTGCATCTGTTAAGTTGACACATGCTAGGGATTAAAATAATAACTTTTACTTATTTTATTAATTTTAAAGAAAATGTTAAACGTGTTTGAATTGAAGTTTTTAATATATTAAACATTATTTTTATTTCAATAATGTTTGAAATATTGATTACTTGCGTTTCAAATTAAAAGCTTATTTTAGTAGTAAACTTTGTTAGTCAATTATCATAACAAGTATCTTCTACAATAATTAATCTTAACTGTAATAGAATCATTATAAACACTAAAAAATAATAGTAATAATTTATACTCTCTAATATTCAAAAATAATCCATAATATATGAAGTTTGATATTAATCTTTTGGTAATTAATTCCATGTTGAAATTTTACATAAATGAATAATTTGAGATAAATTTAAAATTTTAAAAGATATTTTAATACACTTATAGTTAAATTACCATTTTAATATATTAAATATTAAATTATTTTTAAAAGACTTATATTAGAGATTGTTATTATCATGAGTTTTGACATATAAACTAGTTTAATATTTTAAAACTCACCAATCATTTATCATCCCATACAAATATATTATTAATAATGAAAAATAAAATAATAAAAAAAAATTAAAAAAAAAAGTTACATCAAACTTACGGTAAAAATAACAGTTTCCTAAAAATGAAACAACAAAAGCAAAAGAAACTGAAATCTATTTAAATAATCCATATATATAACTCGAATATTGTTAGTAGTTTATTTTTTTTCTTTTTATTCCATTGTAGATATAAAGATGGAACATGAGTTTCAATGCGTACAAATTTATTAGGAGATTGTTTAATCTCATAATTGGATCCTAGCTAAAAGACATTTTGCCCACATAAGCGTTTTATTTCAACGTCGACAACCTTTCACAATCTTTTTCTGCATCCAAATTTTGCTTTAAAAGAAAAAACTGAGATATTGCTGTTTTTAGTTTACTCGTATTCATCAATCGAGAAAATTTCCGCGTGATTTCATTCCCTTACCTTGTTTTTTTTTTTTTTTTTTTTTTTTTTTCTCTTTCACTTTAACTAATGATTTTCCATCTTTGCCATTTCTTACATATCTAAATTAAAAGAAAAATTATATTTGTCACATCTAAATCTTCTTTAATTTTAAAATAAATATATATTTTCTTTGTATTTTTAATAAAATAACATTGATATTCTCTCTAATTTCTAAATACCTGCTTATGTTTTCAGAAAATAGTATTCGCATAAATTTTTGTAAAGTTCCTTTATTTTATTTAAAAAAAAATCTTATATCAACTAAAAGTTAAATAAAAGTTATCGAAATTAAAATTAAAATATAAAAATTAATTTTTTTTTGTAAACAAAGATTTAAAAATACTTTTATAAATAAAATAAGAGAGTTAGTGTCACACTATCAAAAAGGTAAAAAGAAAAGTAAGTGTCATTTATTAAAAATATAAAAAAGTAAATTTCTATTTAGAAGTTATAAATATTGGAACAATCATTTATTTCAAATATAAAATAAGTAAATATCTATTTTAAAACTAAAAAATATAAATATTATTTAGTAAAATAACAAGCAACAATAACAAGTTTCCCAAAATTATGATATGTGTCTTGTAATGGGTTCCTTCTATATTAAGATAGATTTAGATAAGGTCATAATATTAGTCAACAAAAATGTGATGGGCTTATACATTACGCTATATTGATCCTTCTTATTAAGACATTCCACATCAAATGTCCATGATGATATATTTTGTCCTTTTCAAATCATGATTCATAGTTTTTATTATAGTGTAGAACTTGAAATCAACTTTCATTTATTTCTGTCAACTTTCTGTGACTATAGTTTGTACAGTAACATTGAAAATCTTAAAAAGATTTGATAAATCTTTTAATATCTTGCATTTATTTAAAACTACAATATCTTAAATCACTTAAATGCCTCAAAATTAATTGTACCTAATCTTTTGGGAATAGTAAGTCTTATAATTTATACTCAATAAGCATAATATACTCAACTGCTTATGGCTAGCTTAATCTGTGTGTGAAGGGTTTAATTAATAAGTATTATGAATGCATTTTATTTTCCATTTTTTGTGTGTTTGAACTATATAAGTGCTAGTTTGCCAACTACTCCATTTGTACTTATTTTTTGAAATTCAAATGAAAAATATTTTTATACGGAGCAATTTATGATGTCTAAAGTATTAATAACAAGAGTAATTTCAGAAAAAATGTGTAAGTTTAAGATAGATTTATTGTTATAAACTAAAATTAATCATTTCATTTAGTTTAATAAAAAAAGTATGTCTTATAAATAAAAATACAAAATACATATTATGAATGCAAAATGATTTTTTTTCACCGGTTTCTATCCTTTAAATTCATCTTGTGTGTAAAATGGAGACTAATACTTAACCATTTTGCTTAAACTTAAAACAAATGTTTTCTTAAATAAGTATTTTTTTTAAAAAAAATCATTTATTTAAAAACAGATAGAATTTGCTTAAAAACATAAAATTACTTGCCTTTAAAATAAGCATATATTAGACTAACACATTTTATAAAAAAATGTAAAAAATTACTTATTTTATTGAAAAATGTGTTTAAAAATAAGTAAGCCCATGCCAACAATTACATTATGACACTTTTCACTTCCAAGAAATTAGAAATTCTTGGTTTATATCGAAGCATTTAATTTAAAGTCATAATTTTTAGGCTGATGAACATCTACCCCCATGTCCAATCACCATGCATTTATGACAACATAAATCCAATGAAAAAATTATTCTTTTACAACACATTTTGTGGAAATTTCAAATTTTTTAGATGCAACAAATAGTTACATATTTGCACAAGCCAACCACCGTAGTGGTGTCTGTAGCTTCCTACTTAAGCAATCATCAATAGTGGAGCTTAACATCTTTTGATTCAGTGTTAAAATCAATGGAACAGTTTCTGTATATGTTCTAATCAATTGCCTGATTTAAAAACTTTTATGGTATCTAATTTGAAAACTGTGGGATTCAATTAATCATGATTTGGTGAAACAGTGTGGCTCAGAATTCTGAATGATTTCTACAGTTTGAATAACAAATAGTATAATTATTAATTAACAGTAGTGCCATTAGTACACACAACAGAAACCCTAGAATAGAACCAAAAACAAATGACGTGGCATGATGTAGCTGCCATCTTCAACACGCAAGTAATATGTTTTGGTACCTTAGAGTTTCCATATCCTAAAATGATGTGATGTAAAATATGATTGATTTCATTATAAAATGGCTATAATGTATTATTTTACTATCTTGATATGGGTTTAATTTTCTACTAATAAAAAGAAAATTAGCTATGTTGATATTACATTATTTGAAATATTGTCTAATCTTTAAAGGAAAAAAAAATTCACTGTTCGAGCCAAACCTAGATTGAGATGTGGAATTGTTAAATAATAAAAAAACCTTTTTGACTTTTAGACACTTTCAAATCTCATTCTTATCTGCTGAAATCTCAAAGTGAACCATCCAAAAGAAAAGACAATGTGTTGAAGCAGACAGAATTAAACAGGATAATCAAATTCAAATGGTAGTGGTTATATGGTGACGGAGTGATTGTGTTCATGATTAGTATAATAATTATATCTATCATGACAAAGACAAAAAAAATTCTTTTGTTAATGCTACATGAAAATGTTTTTTTAAAAATCAAATTCCCATTATATTGTCTGACTTTCTTATTTACACAATAAAAAAATCTTAAATATTTTATTTTTGTGTTTTGTAATTTTAGTATAAAATATTATAAGAAGGAAATTTATAAAAAAGATATAGCATTACCTTTTTCAGAATTAGATGAAATCTTTGATAATAATGGTGTTGAAGAGGAGTTGTGCTCTCTTAGTCTAATCAAACTTATCCTATACTTCACCAATTTTCCTTTTGTAAGATATTCATCCAATCTTTCTAGGGTATTCATTTGAGGGTTCTTCTTACTCATTTCCAACACTTCAAAATTGATCCATTCAAACATGGTTTCTGAAGGGAAAATTCTCAATTCATCGCAAAGGATCATATTTCTTGTACCAACAATTTTCTTGCGTCACTTTTCATATATGTGGTTGGAAAATTGAATCCAAAATTATGAAAAGGTGATTCACAATTTTGGAGGAAAAGAAAACACCACCCCACAAAACATTGTTGACCAAGCATGCTAAGGTGGAGAACTTGGTGAATCATAGTCATTGATTTGAGGTAAACATGAGGAGATAAGTGGGCTTTCATTGCCCAAGTTGACCCTTTATGGCTCCAAAAAGGAAGCCCAATTCAGACTCCACATTTGAAAGGAAAACGACTTCAACATGTATTTTACCTGTAAAAAGCCATGAAAAAGGAGATGTTTGACCCATGAAAAGTTTGAGGTTGAGACGTGTTTGATTTGTGTATTTGCAACTAGTCCAAACAAACACAAAAAGTCAATTCACTTTTAGGAGCATCAATTAAGACATGAGTGTTGGTGCCACTAATTCTTCAATAGAATGAAACCAGTTTAGGATGAATGTGTGTGTTTAGGGCATAGTCAACGTACGAACAAAATTTTAATTTCCATTGTCGTGAAAGAAAATAGTTTTTGTTAATGTTGCATTTAGTTCAAAGAGAGCAAGTTCATTACGGTTCTACAAAAGATGATGATTAGAAACTTATGAATCGGATGGCAATAACATGAACCACTTTACTTAGGTAGCATTATTGCTTACACACTTTTCACCGACGAACAATTTGTTTTCTTTTCCCGAAAGGAATGGGAGTATGCATCACTTCAAAACATAAGGTAATCGACAGTGGGTGATTGTGTTTTGATTAGATGTAAAATGAAATTGTTTTTCATATTTGCTATAATCCTTTTAAGAAAATACTTTTCAGTGAGAAAACTGAAATATTTTTTATAAATTAAAATTAATTTATATATAAACTTAAAAACTCTCTTATATAATTTTTTATTTTTCACTTTTTAATTTGTATCAAAATTAATTCTAACTCATGAATAAATTTATCTATTTTCTCTTTTATACCTAATCTATATGAAAAATAATTATTCGTTAAAGAATAAATAATGAATAAACTATAAAAATTTTAATCATATATAAGATCCAAAATTTAAATTCAAAATTTTCTCGCCTTAGTAAATAGGTTTAATATACTAAATTCTCAATTTGGTCTTTATATTTTTAAAAAAGTGTCAATGTGGTCACTTGGAATAAATTGAACCAAATAATAATAATTAGAAAATGAAAATAGTATGTTGTAATAAGGTGGTTGTGACTACTAACATAGATATTGGTGAGCGGGTTTTAAATGTAAGTAATTTTAATTAATTAAATTTTGGAAATTGTTTCTTATTGAAAATGATAACACTTTACTTTTGTGGGTAATTGGAAAATGGGAGCCGTTGTCTTTGGAAAACTTAAATACTGGAATGGGAGATTTCATGGTCCAAACAATTGGTGTTTGCATCGTGTGGCAATTTTGCTAGTGTGCATGGTGAACTTAGTAAAACTATCGTTTTAGAATTTCTCTACTTGTATTAGAAGTTCAACGTATTACACTGAAGAGTATAATGTGTTGGTGTATAGTTCAAAGGTTTATTTTGTTGGTGATGTGAATAAAGTAGTTCTTTTATAGGGTTTTGTTATTTGGATTTTTAGTTGTGCCTTTTTACTACTAATATTGTTTGTACTTATGGTTTTCGTGGTCCACCAAGTGGTCCATAAACCTCGTATTTTTTATCAGTTTATGTTCAGTTTATGTTGTATGTTTTATTTTATATTTATTGTAGTTTAGTTGTGTATGTGTATATTTGAAGAATGGGTTTTAGTCTTAGTGGGTTATGTATGAGGGTTTTTTTTTTTTTTTTTTTTTGGGTTTTTTTTTTTTTTTTTTTTGTGGTCCTGCTTCTCGATTATAATAAATATATTTGTTATTTAATTCAAAATTAAGAATACTTTTTTGTGGAAAAGATATTAAAATTAAGTTTTTTACGAGTTAATATTTTAGATAAGATCTCCTAAAATTTTCTTGAATAAATTATATCGAACAGATTTATATATATAATAGAAAATGTAAAATAAATAATCCACGAAAATAAGTAATGTTTTTGTAAGTATCAAATATCGAATTTATTAACTTCACAAGATAACAGACGATAAGAGTTTAAAATTTAACTTACATGTAAAATTCAATCTCAGTTTATTAATTATATAAATCCATACCCATTTCTTATAAACCATTTTAAGATAGAAAAGACTTTTTAAGTGAAGAGGATGAGATTAAGGAAGAAATTCTTCAAATCACTAAGAAACACTAGTACAAAAAAGACATTTAATGACATGATATTACCGCGGTTAATAGGAAACCGTATTAAAAAAAGTACAATAACATTTTTGAAATTAAGTGCAACGATACCATCGCAGTTGTATACAACAACTACAATCATATTTCCCACGAGGCACACAGTACGAGATACCATCGCGATTAACTCGAGAACCGCAATGATAAGATATGCAAATATTTGAAAAAGAAGTATTGTAGAGATACCATTACGATTGTTTCCAAAACCGCAGTAATAAAAATAAATAATTTTTTAATATTGATATTGCACGGAGATACCGCTGCGATTGTTTTCAAAACCGCGGTGGTAGGTAGAAAATAATTTTTAAATATATGAATGATGTAGGGTTGTCTTTTGCACCGCCACACCCCCACAACCATTGTCTTTGCGTCTCCTTCGCCTTCAGCGCCTGCAACTTAGAGTGGTTGTAATACGCCACGCCAAGGAATGTCAGCCTGTACTCAAACAAATTAATCGGCGTCACATTGTCCTTGATAACCGACCACGAGAAGGCAATCAGGAGCCAATCCTTCACCATGCCTACAATGTTCATGGTCAACGCATAGGTAATTTAGGGATGGAAAAAGGAAATTGAACAAAATTTTAGGTTGTCAGTGTAATTCACTCAAAGCATAATGAATCAAACTTTTCTGATTGGTTAAAATCGACATATGTGAATTGTTTTCAGAGAAGTCGGGTGAAAGAGCTTCTATAAAATGTGTAGTGTATAATTTGATTTTACCTTCTTATTTTCTACTTGTATGTATTTAAGAAGAATGTTTATCTAAATAAGTTTGTTTGTTTTGTTATGTTTGTGTGTGTTTTAGAAAAAGTGCATTGAGAGAGATGTGGTAAGGTTGGCGGACATTCAGTGCTACTGAGGGATCAGGCATTTGGATAACTTGCCCTACCATGGATATAAGACTCATAAGAAGGCATGCATCAGGAGGAGCCAAAAAACTTTCTCTTGATCAAGATAAGTACCACTTCAGAAACTGATGAGTTTGAGAGGATGAAATAAGTTTAGAGACTTAGCTAGTTTAAGTGAGATCAATGTTGAGATTTACATGTTTAATATGCCTTTGACGGGTTTATGTTTCCTTTGCAAGGGCTTTAATGGTCTTATTTTACATTTTGATGGGTTTCTTGTCCAGGTTGAGCGTGAAGGCATAGAAGGAGTTGGTCCTAAAGACCATGAAATTGAAGTGGAAGGTGGAGGTGTCTTGAAGGATTGGGTAATCCACGAAGATCCAGGGGACGGTGAGGAAGACGAGGCAGCAGGGGGCCACGTAGTAGAGCGAGGTGATGGGGTTGAGTGAGATCCCCTTGGAGGTGAGAAGGATTTGGACTCTTTGCGCAGGAGGACATCGATGGAGTAAACATCGACGAGCATTAGAGCCTTCAACATCTGGATGAAGGAGACGGTGAGGTAGATGTAGGCGGAGTTGGAGAGCCATAGGGAGAGTTAGTAGTTTCTAGCGCAGTTCTTAAGAAACCGCACTGATATGTTATATCTTTCAGTGCGGTTGTTCAACCGCGGTGGTAATTTCAATACTTTTTAATGCGGTTCGGTCTAATGCGGTTCCAGAACCGCGATTATAAGCCTTATATAACCGTAATTAAATGTGTTTTTTCTACTAGTGAAACCTGGCAGGCTACCTAAGAGTTCCACCAAGGTTGCAAAGAAACAAAAAAAATCTTTAAAACAGGTAAAAAATAGAAGAAATTATCTTATGATCTTAGAGGGATTACTAATAACAAAACTTTGAATATGTTGTCGCATATTATTTAGTATCTCAAACCTCATATTGTTTTCATTATTGAGTCTATGATTGGTTTCACTAATGCATATGTTGTCTTCTTTCAGAATCTGAATTTTTGTTTACATGTTGTTAATGTTTCTAACAAATTTGTTCCTAGCATATGGTGTAGGGGCACATATGGTGTAGGGCACATCTGATATGGTTTTTAAGTTCACTCGTGTTGATATGCAATATGTTTTTGTCAACATTTCTTGCTAAGGAAAACCTTAAATGTAGCCTATATGTATGACTTTACTTCATGAAAAGAATTTTGGATGAGTTTAAGAGGAGATTGAATTGAACTTCAAAAATTTTCGTAAAAATTAGTATGTAGAATGAAACTTTTAATTGAAACAATGCAGTACTAAATCAATCAAAATTTACAAACAATATTATTTTTATTTTAAAGAACTTAAAGAAAAGTAAATTGATTCTATTTGAAAAACGATCAAATAAATTCTTGTTCAGAAATCGTATCAAAAATTGCAATTGATTAAAATTGTAAAGTACTCAATTTGAAAAGCACAAAAAATAATTACAAAAACTCGATTAGTTGATTTACTCTATTAACAAATAAAATTCACATATTATAATGATTATCTAGAAAATTGAATTTTAGAAATTACTACAGTACGATCAAAATAATCAATTGATTAATAAAATTAATTGGATGATCTTTCGTACAGTTGCAGATTTCACAGAGAATTAAAAGCGAATCCAAAACATATAACACAAGAAAGAGCACAAAATTCTTATACTAGTTCATTTTTCCTCAAGATCTACATCCAATTTTCTTTTTCAAACTTGCAAAGAATTTCACTAAATCACATAATTATACAACCAATACAATCAAGACACATAATCTTGTACCCTACAAAATCAACAAAGAAGCAATGTAACACCCTGTTATACCTCTACAAATGAACATCCTATTCAAATGTAGTCTATACACTCAATTACAATCAATAGAAATGAAATACATTCACCAACTGCAACTAGAATAGAACAAACCAGGTTATTAAACTAGATGAAAAACAATGTAGATCAACCATAGATAAGAGAAATTGCTCAAGATTCCCTTTCTTGAATAATTTTAATAAAAAACTCATTAAGCTTTTTGTGAAATCTCTCTATTTTCAAATATAATTCTCTTTGTATCTCTTCTCTTCCTAAAAATCACGATTGCTTTCTTAGTTCCAATAACAGTTATACTTCAAAGAAAACAGTTGATTGAAAATCTACTTACAATGATTGATTTTATTAACAAAATTTTCAGCTAATTAATTTTGAAAAATAATTCTTTGAAAACACCATTAAAATAGTTTTTCATTGAAACTTTTATCAAATTAATTTCATTTTATTTTTAAAACTTCTCAGAACATATTTCAGTGAGTTATGATACTTGTACATGATTTATCAACACTCACACCAACACACTAACTCTAATAACTAAACTTTGGAGACTCTTTTTCTCTTGACTTGACTTCATCAAATAATATTCTGTATCGTTGCCAACAAACTTCCCCTATTTGATGAAGGCAATCCCGTGAGTGTGTGTGAGTAACTCTAGTCAACCTACATAAACTGAACTAAGCATTGCCATAAAATTTTCTTCGATTTAAATAAAGTAAAAGCTGATTTAAAAATTCACACATGACAGACTTACTAGTAATCACCAATTTAAATAAAAAATTACCCAGTTTATTTTTCTTACCATGTTAGAGACCTACTAAAACTCATGGTATTTAGTTTCCCCTCAATTAGTTACTCCCCTTAAATGGTAGAGTGATTACTCACAATCCTGCAAATCAGTTAGATAGCCACACATGCACCAAACTAATGCTATCACAATAAAAGTTCTTTCATAACCATATGTAGTTTAGTGCAGTTTCGGTCCACAGTTTAAGAATCTTAAACTATTATATACCATATTATCCTACTTTTAAAAATAACATAAAGAAAAAAATTGACAACCATAACAAACATACCAAATACACCATTTTTCGCCCATTGAATTCATCAAATAAAATCAATATAGCATGACACCAAAACAAATATTAAAACCAGTGTTCAAAATATAGTGAAATGTGAAAGATAATGTGAAGCATGTGATCCTAAGTCTCCCTAGCATATTGTAATTATACCAATTCGTCTTGTACAACTTCAATTTTATAATTAAGGTGTTGAAAGATAATGTGATGCATGTGATCCTAAGTCTCCAGCCATTCTGTCCAGCCTTCCAAGTACCATTTGACTTGTTTATGTGATACTTCATCAAATGAATCCAGTTCACTTTCACCTGTTCATTATGCAATGCATCAATATTAAGTCTTTTGCAATAAAGACAACATGATTGTGTCCTCTAGGGACAGCTGCCACATTACCAAGAAAGCTAGGATCGTCTGATTCATGGTCGGTCCTCCCACATGAAATCCTCTCATTGATGAATGTGGATTCCTTATACAAGACCTTAAAAACTAAATCTTGTTGTAGTATTCTAATGATCCAGTATTTCCTTTGCCAACCTTTGTTCCAGAGTTTTTCAATCCTGTGAGTGTGATTCGTACTGTAGGGGTAATATCCATGTCCACCCTTTTAAAATATGTCCACATCTCCTTTAAAATTTAAATTTGTGAAGAATACCCAAACCAAATTTGGGTAAATATTCCTAGTCAAGTTGAGAAGCTTTTCCAGCTTCTAATATTTTAGCATCCTCCTTACATTAAGCAACTTCTTTTACTTTAGCCAATTAAATCTCATGAACTTTGGTTTGTTGATGACTTTCTTGCTCATTGATAAAGGTAGATCTCAATTTGGTCTTGGTTCTAAAGAACCATCTCTCAAGGTGGCCACTCTCTGCAGGTTCTTCACTTTGGCGTCTTCTAGTGGTCCTAGAGGACCTAACTCTCTTCCTTGGTGTTGTTGAAATAGACATGGTTGGTTTCAGGTGATTTTTCCAGCAACACTTTGTTTACCTTTGAGAGATTTTTCTAAGTGATGAATGAGATGAAATGCACGCCATGTGGTCTTATATGAACGTGAAAAATATACACAAAATGATGAAGTAATTGTGTAGTTAATGAAAGGCATAAAATCAATGTTGTTTAGGTAGGTTACTGCACCAATCAATAAATTCATAAATGACAACATGATTTGGCAACTTGCTCGGTCAACTTTCCAGTTTGTGCTTTTTTACTACAAATTGATTGTTTACATGTGGCATGGGCACGGTTCATGATGTAGATAATGTGATTTTCATGCTTGAACACTTATAATCAATTTATAATCAAGCATTGGAAGCATAAGTTGATTTTAAGGTCAAATAATGTTTCATTTCTTTGACCTCAGCTACACATTAATCCTCATATACAACAAGTAATTATTCAATAAATGTTCAATTTGACTGATTGATTATTGTTAATGCATATATTAATAGTCGATTGAATTTTACAATCAATTAATTCAAATTTTAGTGTTGAATTCAATCACAATAAAATTAATGAACTCGAAAGTTAGGAAATATTTGACATATCAAGAATTTCTAATTCTTTCTTTAGAAAATTAAATCTATCTTTAGACACTGGTTTAGTGAAAAGATCAGCCAGTTTATTTGATGTTTCAATAAATTTAATTTCACAGTTACCATTTTACATGATCTTTGATGAAGTGATGTCTAATTTTGATATGCTTGGTTTTAGAATGTTGCACTGGATTTTTAGTCAAGTTAATAACATTGGTATTATCACACATAAGTGGTACCTTTCAAAGCTTTAAACCAAAATCACTTAATTATTGTTTCAACCAAAGGATTTATATACAATAAATTCCAGTAACAATATATTTTGCCTCTAAAGTTAACAGTGTCATGCATGCTTGCTTCTTGTTGTGCCATGAGATTATACTTGATTCAAGAATATGACATGTTACACTAGTGTTTTTCTTGTCTAATTTGCAACCTGCAAAATCAGAATTAAAATAATCTACTAAATTCAATTATACGTCACTTGGATACCACAGTCTAACATTGACATTCCCCTTCAAGTATTTTAGGATTCTCTTGGCTGCACTGTAGTGTGATTCCTTTAAATTTGTTTGATATCTTGCACACAAACACATTGAACATTGTGTCTGGTATGCTAACTATCAGGTAGAGGAGTGATCCAATTAATCTTTTGTATTTTGTTTGATCTACAACTACTCGTTTCTCATCAACATCCAAATAGCAGCTTGTTGAAATGGGTGTTGCAGCTTCCTTGCACCTCTTCATTTCAAATTTCTTTAAGAGATCCTTGCAGTATTTTGATTGATTTAAAAATGTTGATTGTTTAAGTTGTTTGATAAGCAAACCTAGAAAGTAATTAAGCACTCCCATTATAGATATTTTAAACTCACCACCTTCCATAACTGTAACAAACTCTTGACAAAGTTTTTCATTAATTGAACTAAAGATAATATCATCAATATACACTTGTACAAGAATGATATCATTATCGGTCCTTTTAAAAAAGAAAATTTTATCTACTTTTCTTCTTTCATATTCTATTCCAATAGAAAATTACTTAATACAATGCTTTTTGAATTTGTACTCATGTCTAGGATAGTTGTGATCTTTAAATTCTGGTGTATGTGATACATATACTTCGTAACTAATAAATTTATTTGCGAATACACTTTTTACATCCATTTAACACAATTTAAAATCACACAAACCACAATTATGGGTGTGCGGATAGCCTTTTTTGTCTTATAAGTGAATATAAATTACAATGGACTCTTTCTTCCTAAGTGATAAGATTCTCAACCTTTTACCTCCAAAAATGTGAAATGATAGAAGCTACCAAGTACTTAAACCAACCTTGCAAAAGTTTGACTTGCTCCCAAAAATTAATTGATAAGAATTCGAGAATCCTTTAGGAAGTATCAGTCCGTAATGAACTCAACAATTGAAAACACCATTCTCAAAATGCAACCTCCGGAATTTGGATTTTCCTTAACGAACATCTAGAAAATAGTAAGGCAGTTCTAAAAGATTTATTTGAACATGCAATCATTCATTCTCGAAGGCATAATCTAGAATTGTTATTTTACTATACCAGGTCATATATTTATTTTTATAAAATGAAAAGTTCAAAGCATATTACAATTCATAATTCATTCTTAATTCCTCAATCCAAAAGGTTGATGAATATGTCCGGAATTAATTTACCAGAACACCTTGTACTGACATTTATCAGTACAGAATGAAAATTTTGAAAGATTAGAATTGATTCCAGAATGAACTTTTTTGAAGGGTTGTTGAATTCTTTTCAGAACAGATAAAATTTTTATAGGTTGCAGCCACAGAAGTTTTAAGAAAAGGTTAGAGACAACTTCATGTTATGTTTTTTTGGGTGCAGACTTGTACTCCTTACTGCGTAGCGTTGCTATAATGAAGACAAATTCTTCCTCCACCCCCATACTCTCTTCCTGCACCCCCATACAAAATTTTAATTCTACAACTGTCCTTGAAGAAATTACTCAAATACCCTTCTTTTATTAAGTAACTTTGAAGTTTCTGGTAGGGCACTCGGATGAGGCATCCGGTTCTCATATTTTGAAATTTGAGAACCGGACAACCTTACGCCCGGTTCATAAATTATTAACCGGATGGACTGGATCGGGGGTGCCATCTGGTTTGTAAATTGTGAACTGGACGCCACCTCGTCAGATTGTCATAAGGTAAAAAAATTGCAAACTGGATGGGTGGTGGGTGGACCTCATCCGGTTTGTAAATTTGTGAACCGGATAAGGGTGCCATCCCGTTCACATTTTTTCAATTTTTTTTGCACTGTGACAGATTGGTGAGGAGCATTAATGTACTTGAAAGTAAAAAAGAAAATGAAGAGGGTTCACATTTTTTCAATTTTTTTGAACTACACTGTGACAGATTGGTGAGGAGCCTTAATGTCTTGAAAGTAAAAAAGAAATGAAAAGTCTTTTCTTTTAACGTGTTTACTTCTCATTTCAATTTCTAACCCGAACCCCATCTTAAATGAAGAGTCTCTCCTCTCTCCTGCTGCATTTCACCAATTCATTGGTTCATTAGGTTTGATAAAACTAAATTAATAGGCAAATGAATAGTAAAAAGAGTCTCCTCTGTTGTATTTCAATGTCTCTACTTCTTACTACTAGATAATGCCCATAAATTTCATGATAGGTGCCTAAAGATTCATAGTGAACTTCGATAGGAACTTCTCTTGACGAAATAATGCATAGATCTAGTAGCCACCGGAGCCACAAAGGACTATCGAAGGTTATTCTTTTATGTTGATAAGCTCCAATTGCATCATAAGAATTACAAAAAAAAGGTTCTTTTTTTTCGTATACTTATAGTTATTATTTGGAATGATTTCATTTTTCAAATTTCTGTAATTCCGTGGATTATACCTATTTAAAGAAATACCTCGCTGATTCCCACTCGTTAATATGTAAAGTCCAATAAGCATATCTTGAGTTGGTACGGAAATTGGATCCGCAATAGCTGGAGATAAGAGGTTCGTATGAGAAAACATAAGTAAACGAGCTTCTGCTTGAGCTTTTAAAGATAAAGGCACATGAACAGCCATTTGATCGCCAAACAAATAGCACGCCCAATGCCTTTATGAAACCTAATGAATAAATGAATTCGAGGAGAGACTCTTCATTTAAGATGGGGTTGGGGTTGGAAATTGGAATGAGAAGTAAACACAGCAAAAGAAGAGATTCTGCTAACCAACTCCTCTGCTCCTCACCAATCTGTCACAGTGGAGTTTAAAAAAAATTAAAAAAATGTGAACCGGATGACACCACCCATCCCCTATCCAGTCCATCCGATTAACAATTTATAAACCAGACGTCAGACTGTCCAGTTCTCAAATTTCAAAAAATGAGAACCGAATCGAATGGCCTCATCCGGATACAAAGAAAGTTGTGGAATTAAAATTTTCTATGGGGATGCAGGAAGAATTTGTCAATAATGAATCCGGCACATTCAATGTTAAGTAACCAAAACACGGCAACAACTTCCTGTACCCCATACCTTCCATGAATATCAAAAAAATCCAAAAATACTTTCTAAGTGATGCACCTAGAAAATAAATTTAAGATTATACTTTTCAAAAATAGGTTTCAAAACATATTTTCTGAAATACAAATTTTATGATTCAGAATACATTTTTTTGAAATTTATTTTTAAAAAATATTTTCAGAAATATAATTTTTATATTCTAAAAATTATTTTTCAGAACCTATTTGCGAAAAGTACATTTCAAAATATAAATTTACATTTCAAAAAAGTGTTTTCCAGAAATTTTTTGAAAACTAACGGAGTATTTTAGTCATTTTGCGTTATGCAGGAAGTTTTTGCCCCCATAACACTGCCCAACACTGGGAAGCTCATTTTCGTTTTGTGCCGTTTCAATAAAAAAGAAGAAAAACATTATGCTTTTGCCCAAATCATAAAACGCAAATATCTGATGGAAATTTAATCCCTTAAATCATTTGAGACTCGAGCCAGGCATTAAATGCTTATATTACATATTTGGCAACCGATTAATTTCAAGACGACTGTTTTTCGAATTAAAAGAATATCAAGAAGTCGGCTATTAGAACTATTTTTCTTCAAAAACAAGTCAATCCAAATGCATGATCCTCCAAAACAAAACTCATAATCTTCCTAGGAGATACGGATAAGTCATACCTACTCTTCATAGGTTGGTCAACCTATCAGCCCACAAGTATACACAGTGGTTTAAGCAGACAGTGACTTCTGAGTCAGCCCTATTCATTCAACCTCTAACTATAGCAAATTTCCTGGTCAAAGACCAGCCAAAGTAGAAATTGTGTAGAAAAGCTGAAAAATCTGTCCATTTTCAGTTAGTTTTATACATTTGCTACTATAAGGCATACGTTTTCAATGAACTACAAATACAATATTTGAATCAAGTTCGACCTGTTAGAGTCCTGCAACACCTTGATGTCTGTATAGTCAGCAAGGTCAGTTCCCAGCAGGCGTATCATTTCTACACTGTTCAGTGGCAGGAAGCAAAAGCCTAAGCCTACTTCTGTACTTTGTGATACGGTGTAACCGTTCTTCCCTTAATCTATGTGCAGCAAAAGGAAAGTAATAACATTGTTAATATTTATTTCATCATAGGTATATCACAAAAAAGAAAAAGAAAAGAAAATAGTTCCATGCTATCCACAAATTGTAAAAGACATGATTGAACTGCATTAAATAAGGAGACATGATATCATTTGGATGGAAAATACCTCACCAATATTTCTCATTATTAAATATTGATTTTATTTCTTATTACTGGATTTCTTCTTCATTATAATTTATAAAAATATGAATACTTGTGTTTATCCAACACACGAAATTTATTATAATCATTCTCGGTTTCTCTCTTCTCAACATGGTTCTTGAGTCGTATCATCTACCGGGACTTGTTTTAACCTTAATCCCTTCAACATGCTATTAGAATCTAACGAGACGAAACCCAAATGTCTCGGCTATACTCACTACTCACAAGAGTAAACTTTCTAGAAACCCATGTACGTTTTTCGATTTTTGTTTATTTCCTGCCATCACTATTCACTGCAATCGTCACAGCTCGCTGTTATTATGAATATTTTTATTTATTTGCATATTACATCTTTGTTATTAGAAACTATCAAATTTCCTATATTTATAATATTAAATCTTTTTTCTTGATATAAAGCACTTGCATTGTCTTATATGTTTCTCTCTTTTCTAAAGTTTAACACTAATAATTCACTATTTACAATACACACATACGTATATATAAAGACTAGCATACCTTGGTACCAAAGTCATGCAAGGTATAAGGGTCATTATACCCAACCTTACCGTTGCATATGCGAAATAGTGGTTTCGTTATTTGAACCCATGAGAAATAAGTTACCAAGGTGTGTAACTTTACCATTAAACCATGGCTTGCCCTCAAGTATAATGTGAAAGTTTATTTGAAAATAGAATAACTCGAGTATGTAATATCAATAATTTAGATATTTATCTTGTAGTCATTGTGTTGTTAATATCTTAACTCTTTCATATTTGATAAAGATTATGGATAGAAAAACTATAGAAGAGGGGGCTAAAAAAGAAACCAAAATCAGAGATTATTTCAAAATGCCCAGAACAAGCTATTGTGAATTTCAAAAACAACCAAAACAAAGTTAATATGATCCACAATTCCACACAAACAGAGTGATCAAAGAGACACGATTAGAAACCTACAAAATACAGAAAAGAAAAAGAATCAAGACAGAAATGTCGAAAATGGGGAAAAATGAAACATTGAACGACAGGTGCCATACAAACAACAGAGAAGGGTTTGTTAAGTATGGGAGAGGAAAGGTGTCACAAGTCAACCGAGTGGGACAAAAGAGAGGCTTCTCTTGAAAATAAGAGTTAATGGAAAAAACTAATGAAATAGATTTTTTGTACGGGATGTGCAACCTGCCTGCAAAATTCTGGGTCTTCAACTTGTTAGAACATGACAATCTCAAAGGCTAGCACATTTTCCTATGGTCCGATACAGCTATCCTATGCTAAATAAAGCATTGGAAGCCACTTAGCCACCCCAACTCGTAGGATCCAGCAATCTTACGAGTAATATCACAATTTTACAACCTTGTGGTCAACTTAGTCTTCCAATGTTCTGACCACAAATCATACGGACTCACAAATTCAGTGTACGACCACAAATCTACTATATTGGGTTGTATGCTATACAGTTTATAATGCATTATCAACTAGACATGTAATGTTCTTGCCACAACTCACAGATAGATGATGAATACATAAACCAAAATGTGAAAGGGAGGGCTAAAAGTTAAACATACCGTAATTTAACCCTTTTGGCCCGTTTAATATGTCTCTTTAATAAATCTTTTGGTGTCAAGTTCTCAACAGATAGTTCATTCTGAAAGCAACAATGAGCAAAACATATGATATGATTAATGGGATTGAAATCTTGACCTAGAATTGAAGTGAAAGAACAAAAATGTCAATAGAAACATGTGCTTGAGAACAACTATTCTGCAAAGCTTATTCTACAACACAACTTGTGTCAACAAAATAACTATTTTGGATGAAAATAAGGATTTCAGTTTAAAAAATTTGATTGCTTTAAAATAGGAAGTTAATGAAAGAAAAGCTAACCTCTTCCTGCTCATCTTCATTTTTATCATCTTCTTTCTTGTTTGACATATAACCAGCCACCATATATGCAGGCAATGGTTTAGGAAGTGCCTTAATTACATCTTTTTGTTGCGGCTGCCAATACAATGAAACATATGATAAATAAATAACACATTGAAATAAATAGAAGCATAAAATATTCATCCTCCAAAAGTAACTCATTGATAGTAAAATCCAGTAAATTCCTGCATATTTGTCACACTATTTGTAACCAATTTTAAGACCACAGGGTAAGCATATAAGTCATCCCCACTGTTAGAATCTTGTAAGTATATTAAAATCTTATAGATATAGTGATTGATGATATTAGGATCAATAGATGATATTCGGATCAAGTATACTGATTCAATATTTATGTTATTAGCCTAAACTAGGGTAACTGAATACTTCGTAATTATGTTTGCCCCCCTGTAAATTGATAGCACTATTGTACTCTAAACATATGGATATGCCTTCTCGGTTTCTCTCTTCTCAATATGGTATCAAGAGCCCAACAAGAAACGAAGCCTAATTTGTGTTTTGCCAATTGGCCCATTGCTCATAGTTAAATTTAGAGAAACCATGTACTATTTTTCAATTTTTGTTTTCTCCTTGTCTTGTTTCATTGTTCACCACCAATAGTGTAATTCTTCACTATTGTTAATGTCATTGTTCACTGCAACAACTTTCTAGCGAGCTTTTTCCTGTCGACAACCACCAGCTCGAACATCACCCTGACATGCAACAACCAACCCCGATAATCACTACTCCATTTGACAACTCACACGCCCAAACCCTGCTCCTGATTTTTCATTCCCACCTGAGTTTTCCTGTAGATAATTTTGCGATCAAACTGACCCTATAGTGTTGGCTTTGGATCTGCGGTCCTTCTTCCATTCCACCAACCTTGTTTGGCTGGCTATTTTGTATTTGGCTAGTTATTCTATGTTTTGCTATTTTTCAGCAACTTTGGCGCACCACTATTTACAAGTTTGATGGTAGTGCCTCAAACCATCTCAATACTAAAGAAATTGCAGCTGAAATTTACCACCATAAGTGGAGTAAAATTGATGCTCAGCTTTGGGTATTCATCCTCTATCAAACAAATTGATGCTGCCATGAAACGTGTCAACTGGTTTGGGCATAGGCCAAGTTGATTTACACTAATGACATACAAAATCTCTATAGAGTATGTCAGCATCTCATGGCAGCACGAACACTTAATGGAACCATGTCAGCCTGCTTGGGTAGTATAAGTGGTTTTCTTCATGATTTTAATGAACTTTTCTTCCCCCTAGCCAAGGAATTAGGGAATCGTCAGACCTTTTTCATGTTACTAGCTTTGTACGGCTAACCTGCAAAGCACTCCCACATTTGGAACCAAATTTCAAAATCTCCTTTTGTCCCTACTATGACTACTACTTAGTCCTCTTTGCTTTGCATTCCCGCTAAAGCAACCACCTACTTAGCAGTTAGTCTTATGCAAGCAACTTCTCCTTTAAGAGCAGCCTGTCTCGCTGAAGTTCTAGCTCATGCACTTTGGGGATGCCCATGAGCTCTTCAAGTGACAAGCTATCAAGGTTCTTATATGTCTTCAACGCTATTACTTATGGTCTTCATTGCCAAGCAAAACTTATTGAAATTTTGTCTTTGTGGTCATAGTTATCAGAATGTTTCCCTAAAGAACAAATCTCATTTAAGATGGTTTGGAATCTAGTGAACATGCTTTGCATATCCTTGCTTTCCTCCATACTGAATAGTTCATAGTAGCAAGTAGGTTGAGTTTATAAAAGAACCCTCATACGTCATAGCAAGAGTATCTCACATTTCTTTGGCTCCATTGAAGGTGTGGATCTTTGAGTATTCTTCTTCAAAGAGCGCGTACATCAAAGCATTTTGTGCTTTGGAGTTTAGCAAATATCTTTGCTTTTGCTCATCAGCCATAGCATTCTAGGGATAGGCTCAGTATCGTCGTCTACAAGAACGTAGTTACCGTTCCCCAACACATCCATCATAAACGCCCAAGTTATGACATGGATCGTAGGCTCCATTGATCCTAATACTGTTCTCAATCTTTGACCATTCAACTCTATAGGCAGAATGTGGGCCTATCCAAACAAGATTTATACCCAAAATAATATTGCTAGAAGGTTCCAACTAGAACATGAAATTGTCATATTTCAACAGGATAGTCTCAATTCCTGAATTCTATTCTCATTTCAAGAATATTTTATCACAGGTCAAATTGTGGTCATTAAACTACAAAACAAGATCAGTTTATTAAGTAGGTTGGAAATCCTATTTACCTAGCCATCACCATATCTGACATCTCAGTTGTTGTCCACACACAATTAGCAAATTCACGTAATCACTTCGATCGACATTTGCATCTTTCTGCACTACACTATATTATTATCTATTGGGTACCTAGAGTCGTGGTCTTTTCTTCTTTATTGATGCATCATAACAAGTTCAAGCCTACAGTGATTGCGATAGGACTGGAAGTCCAGACGTTAATGGTTGGTGTATGCTTCTAACAAAGTAGTCAATAATAGATCAGTAGTGCAGTGCGGACATTCCCGAACTGGTTTTTCTTTGTTACTTATTTTCAAAATTTAATTTTATATTTTTTTAGATTTACATATATTATATAATATATGAAATTATTTAATAAGATTTCCTTTTACTTATTGTATATATGTATACATTTCTTATAATCATATTATTTACAATGTTCATATTATTATTTAATTTAATTTAATTTAATATAAATTATGTTTTCTTAGTTTTATTTCAATGGCTATTTAATTATTACATCATATTTTATGCTTTATTCAGTTTATTTTTTAATACTATTATTTTTATTAGTATTATTACTTAATTAGTCATATTGCATGTGTTCATAAGCCAATTTTACCGATAACAAATGCTAAGTTTTACATCAGAAAGAAAAGACTATTGGGTTCAAAATGAAACCCAAGAAATTAAAGCAAATGAGACAATAAAACACTCCAAAGCCCCAAGACCTGGCCCACCCACCGGCTACAAGTTAGCACCACTTTGAAACAAATGGAAGGGTAGGAGGTTGATGGTGATATGATGAAGGTTGTAGAACCTTGTCTAACAACAGAAAAGAATAGATTATAAGAACATGTCTTTAATGGAGAATTATCCAGAGGACTACTGTTAGGTCCCATGATAAGGAACAGGAGAAAGCCTGGAAGGTGTATTCCAGGAGGAGGTTTAAAAGTTAAGGCAGAGACAGAGTTGTTAAGGAATCAACATTAAACAAGTCAATTTATGAGAAGGAATTGATGGCTTTTGTCTTAGCCATACAACACTGGAGGCCATACTTACTGGGGAGGAGATTCACAGTTTATACAGATCAAGAGTTTGAGACACCTGCTTGAACAAAGAATAACAACCCAGAACCAGCAAAATTGGTTAGCCAAGTTGATGGGATATGATTTTGATATAGTATACAAAAAGGGAGCCTCCAACAGGGTCGCTGATGCCCTGTCTCGAAAATATGAAGGAAAGGAAGACGAATCAGTGGATCTAAAAGTACTGACTAGATCAATATGGCAAGATTAGGATTGAAGAAGAGATTCACAAGGATGAAGAATTAAGGAAAATCGTGGAGGAACTAAAAGTTGATCCTGAAGCACGTGGCAATTATACACTGTAAAACAATAAATTACATTACAAAGGACGATTAGTACTATCAGTCACTTCCCACTGGATACCCAAGTTGATGCATTCATACTACACCTATGGAGGGACACTCGGGAATGTTCATAACATACAAGAGGATAGCTCAATCATTGTATTGGAGGGGAACAAAAAAAATGATCACCAGTTTTGTGTTTGGCTGTGTGATTTGTCAGAGAAATAAGAATCAGGCATGTTCCCCACAAGGTTTATTACAACCTTTACCAATTCCAGAAGTAATATGGGAATAAATCAGAATGGATTTCATTGTTAGACTATCCAATTCGAATGGGTACGACGCAATTTTTGTAGTTGTAGACAGGTTGAGCAAGTATGGGCATTTTGTACCCCTAAACACCTCTACTCCGCTCGTTCCCTGGCAGAAGTATTCACAAGGGAGGTGGTCAAGTTGCATGGGATCCCAAACTCCATTGTGAGTGATTAAGATTTGATATTTCTCAGTCTCTTTTGGCAAGAGGTTATTTCGCTTGCAAGGTACTGCTGCAGATGATCACCGCATACCACCCCGAATCCGACGGCCAAACGGAGGTTTTGAATAGAATATTGGAGAGGTATTTGAGCTGCTTCAGTTCGGAACAACCCAAAACTTGGGTGACTTTCATACCCTGGTTGAGTATTGGTACAACACCAGTTACCAGTCATCAGCCAAATGTTCCCCCTTCGAAGTGGTCTATGGGAGATCACCCCGTCATTAGCTAGATTCATTCCAAGAGAGACATTGGTGGAGCCGGTAGCTCAAGATTTAATGAACAGAGAGAGGTGTTGAAGCAATGGAGATATCATTTGAATCGTGCTCGGGACCAAATGAAGAAATTTCAAATAAGAAAAGGAAGGCATCTAATGTTCAAGTAGGTGATATGGTTTACTTGAAGATTCATCCCCATAGACTACAATCCATGCCCACGAAAATACATCTTAAGCTATCCTCAAGATATTATGAGCCTTACAGCTTCCAGTGGGATCATTTATTCAACCAGTTTTTCATGTATCCCAGTTGAAGTTGTAGTGGGAACACAACAAGTTGATTTGGAACTACTCTCCGAGCTGCAAGTGCAGGGACAAAGTAGTTTAGCACTGTAGATCTTGGACAGAAGGGAAGTTGAAAAGGAAGGAGAAACCGTACAACAAATAATTTTGGTACAATGGCAGTCAGGGGGAAGAGAAGGCGCAACTTGGGAGGAAGAGCAGAGTAAAAAGACCAATTCTCATATTTCAACCTTGAGGACAAGGTTGTTTCCAATAGGAGGAGTATTGTTAGGTCCCATGATAAGGAACAGGAGAAAACCTAGAAGGTGTATTCTAGGAGGAGGTTTAAAAGTTAAGGCAGAGACAAAGTTGTTAAGGTAGTTGGAGGGAGGACAGTTGGCACATTTATGGTAGTTAACAATGTCAACGAGTGATCTATATATAGACCAATTTGTAGCAGCATAATTAGTTTTTTGGATTGTACTTTGTAGACAGGAGCATTTTCTGTGTCAAAGGATTATTTCCTTTGTAACACTTGTTCATTTCAGTAACATTTGATCTAAGAATAGAAACAATCTGTCTCATTCAACTCAGTGTATCCATTGTGTTAGATTCTTGTAGTTTCTATGATAGGCACCTAACAACTACACACAATTTTGATCTGCATCTTTCCTGAGTCTAATAAATTCAGCCTTTTTAAATAGGGCACTAGAGGAGGTTTATGTGTGTCAACCTCCAAATTTTGAAGTAACAAGATATGAAGACCATGTACATAAATCGAACTAGGCTTTATATGGGCTAAAACAAGCCCATCGAATTTGGAATAAAAGAATCAATTGCATGTTTTACAATTGGGTTTTAGGAGGAAAAAGTCAAGTCTCACATCAACCCGAAATAGTGTCAAAATATAGGATATAAGTGGAAGCAATCTTCTCTTATAAGTTGGTTTTATAAAGTTGAGTTGGTCTAAACCACTTTAAAATATGATACTGGAACTTATCCTATATTCATTAAAAGGGTCACTCACCATGTTATACACATAGCAAGCCCAATAGTGTTGCACGTGAAGTGGTGTATTGAGAAAAACCAAATCTTACATCAACTAAAGATACTATTAAAATACAGTATATAAGTGAAACAATTCTCACCTTATAAGCTAGTTTGCCTTTATCTAGATGAACTATTGATTGATTATTGGCAAAATGGATTGTCTTTTAGTTCATTGAGAATTTTCTGCAAACCTAACATAACTTAGAATGGGCTTTATTAGTAGATTTATGGATCATCCAAGGCTTTTTTATCTATTTGCAGCTAAGGGAATATTGTGATACGTGAAGGGCATTTTGTGATATGGGTTGCTTTTAAAACATGACCGAAGTATTTGGCTACTATTGTGACTTAGATTGGTGTGAAGGTAAAAGTGACAAAAATAGTACAATAGGGTATGTATTTCTAATGGGTGGAGCACTTATTTCATGACATTGTAAGGAGTCGGCAATGACATTGTCTTCATGTGAGGCTAAACACATTTCAACCTAAATGGAGCTTGTCAAGCCTCAAAAATGTAGATTAAAGGTACGATTCTGCGAAGAATTGGTAGACATCAAGTCATGGATATTAGAGATTCCACATCAAGTAGAGATAAGACCAATTTATATAATATAAATGGAAAAAAACCTCACTTTAAAAGTCAGTTTTGTAAGATTGAGTTAGACATAAACCCACTTACTAATATGTTATCAAAGCCTATCCTAACAAGGTTTGTTGGACCTATCGTGTGTCACCTGCTATCGGGCCGTTGTCAAACTATCCACAAACATCTAGTCCCATGCTTGAGATGTTCAGTCCCCAATGTGAGGAAGGTGTGTTGGAAATCCCATATCAATAGAGATAAGACCAATTTGAATATATAAGTGGGGGCAAACCTCACCTTATATGCCAAATTTATAAAGATGAGTTAGGCTTAAACTCACAACCTAATAATATATAAGCTTGGTTAAATATCATGTTCATTGGAAGAGCAAGCACATTAAAACAATATTTCCCTTCCCAAGATCAAGTAAAGGAAGCTAGAGTTAAACTATTGCAACACTAATAGTGGCTAACAAACCCTATAAAGCTTGACGGAGTCAAATTGATAAGAGAGATAATATAAATGCAAACTATTGCTATTTTTAGTTAAGGGGGAGTGTTGTAGATAATTCAAGTTGCCTTTTACTTAAGTAGTTAGTGGGCTGTTAACTAACTACTTATAACTGTAGCATAAATAATCATTTTGTAATGTATTCAGGACCCACAAACAGATTCAACCATTTATCATTCCAAAGATGCTAAATGATAGAAGATATGATGCATCAACATAGAATTAAGATCAATTAATTATTTTGTACAGCTTTTAAAAATCAATATATTTCATTCAAATTCGACAAAAAAAACATAACCTCAGTGAGAATCACTTATATCTAGTTGCAAATTAAATATTTGCTATATATGTGATAAGCTACAACCAAAAATATTCATCCTCAACTCAAACTCATTTAAAATGGAAGTTGAATTAAAGTAAAAGTACAGCAATAGTTGAAGTGGAATATGTAAATTATCAAAGTACACATAAAATGCAATTAGTATCATTTCTTTAACATCAAAACAGAATTACAAGAGAATCTTTCTAGTCATCATCACAAGCTTGAAATCAGAGGCAGATTACAAATCGTAAAAAGAGGAAGTACAAATATATTACTCAAACCTGGCTTTCTTCATTTACACCATTTCGCAACCATGATCTACAAAGTGCATATAGAGAAGCATCCTCTGTTATTCTTACCTAAAAAAATGAAATATTACCACAACTAAGAAAGGTTCCAGGGATAAAGCTAAGATATTAACTCAAGGTACTAATTTGTTGCCATAACCAACACCACATTTTTATACATTGGAATTAAATATTTACTTAAAAAAGTGACCAGGTAGGTTATAATATATGAAAATGTTTTGGGACGACTTTTCAACTTAGATGTTGAATAACAAACTTATTTTGTTGCACTTGCACCAATTAATTAGGTTCATGTTCTAATTATATAGTTAAAACTTTGTTTATTCCAAAACTGATTTAATTGTTTATCTCATTTGACTTCGGTTAATTGGGAAAGCTTCATTCCTTCCTACATCAATTACAATTCTTAGACCTCACATAGCCACATTGCAATCTTATCCTGCATTCTAATTTCAGTCTTTAGTGGTAAATTATTGGTATCTTGGATAAATATACACTCCTTATTCCTACTTCCTTTTCCCTGTCTGTTGTTCCTTAATCTGTCTTCTACTTTTCAATTTTTATTTCAGTTATGCATTTTTTGTATAATCATGCATCAATTCAACAAAGTTTGTCTAATTAACATTAATTACTATGGTAAAATACAGTAAAAATAATGAAATCAAAGCAATCCTTGTATAGCTAGTAATATTATCAAATTTCAATAAACTACACAAGTAAATAGCCATTTCTGTTAAATGTTAAACTCTAGGAAAGAGACAAAGCTGAAACCATGTGTTTCTTAGATAGCTAAAACAAGAATATTGTGTGAGAGAAAGCAGCCAATATTTTTAAATCTGAAGTTTCTAAGCCAAAGTTCTCCAATGAATAGTAGAGAATGAATTTGAGAGAGTGAATATCCCTTTCTTAGGATCTCATATTTATAAATTTTGAGACATCAGATACGAGAGGGAAGAGAGGAGAATATGAAAAGATATATCTAGGAACTAGGTACAACCCAAAACACATACCAGATTTACAATAAATTCTATTTAAGACAATTTATTCTAAGACCAGTAAAGGTCTAGGGACCTTATGGGGCTTGGGTTCCTATCAGATTCAGCCCATGATATCAAGTCAAGGGACAAAATTAACAATGAAATAAAAAAAGAAAGGGACAAATGGATAAAAGACCAAGGATACTTGGATCACAACCACTAAAAATTTCCAAAAGACGACTTTAATTCATAAAGAAATTAAAACAAGAAAATCAGAACAAGTGTCGGACTCGTATAGATATGGTTAGAACTCACAAGCACATTATGTGCTAGAAATGTAATAAAACTGTGAAAGATACTTTTATAGGCAAAAGATAAGCCCATTATGCAGATTAAATATCTTTAAAGAAGATTAACAAGCACCCACATTTCTCAGAATGTAATTAAACACACACAAACACAAAAGAATTTAATTTAACTACAACAAATCAATGAATTCATTTAAACAAAAATGTAAGATATTTACATTGCAAAGGATGTAAAATAAGAGTAAAAGCGCTCACTTTTCGATCTCTAACAACAATGTAGGTATCCTCTCTGATTTTTTCCCTGAGAAACCAATCAGAGATATCATCAATCCCAGCTCCATAACCAACAAAAAAAACAACAATATATACACCCCGTGTCAATAAAAAAAAAATCACCTGGTAGTCGAATCTTTAGCGCCATTGATATCAGAAACCGCAGACCGAGACGCAGCCTAAAGCCAAAGGAAAAGCAACCAAAAAAAAAAAAAAAAAAAAAAAAGAAA
>Ga0209700_102419_pt1 | contig 37834 bp, 17 predicted proteins | sample SiratroredBW_FD_187528 | JGI IMG/M metagenome (GOLD analysis project Ga0209700, IMG submission 187528) | Root nodule microbial communities of legume samples collected from California, USA - Siratro red BW (SPAdes) (version 2) | ecosystem: Host-associated > Plants > Roots > Nodule | place: USA...
GTTATTTGGATATTATAGAATTTTTTTTAAAAGAAAATTAACATAGAAAACATTTAATCGTATAAACAAAGTAGTTAAAATCGAGTTCACACAATTATAAATTGTAAGATCGTAAACCGACAATAATTTAATAAATTATATATATATATATATATATATATATATATATATATATATATATATATATATATATAAAGACATATGTATACAAACTCTATGAAAAAAAAGATGCAGATTAAAAATGTTTTAATTAAGTTTTATTTTAATTAAAACTCATTCACTCAATAAGATAAAAAAACATTCTTAATTTTTTAAAATTTATTTTAATTAAAATCAGTTCACAAATAAAATAAACACTAATATTAAAAAGATAAGATACATTTTAATTATATTAATTTTAATTAAGTGTTGTTACCATCAAAAACACACATAACAAGCTAAAAATATTAATTATATTAATTTTTAATTGAGAAGGTCAGGTCTTATTTAAACTATATACATTCATCTAATAGCTGGCGGACTGAACAATCTAAAATAAAATCACATCCACAATAATTTTATTCAACATCTTACAATAATTTTACTGTGCTATAATTATGCTAAATATTTAATAAGAGATAGTATATAAAATCATAAAATCTTTCATTTTATTACTAAAATCTCATAGTTAAAATTTTTCATATATATCTCTATTTGTATTCACAATCTTGTTATAACAGTTTTTAAAACTAAAATGTTAATAAGTAATTGTTATAATAGTTTTTAAAAACAAATGTTAATAAGTAAGCCAGCCACAAAAGTAACAATAAATTGTCTCACAAAATTAGTACATTGTTGAGAACTTAGCTTATCATTAATAAAAGTATTGTTAAGTTTCTTGCATCCCAACAAGTTTGACCTCTGAGTTGCCTAATAATAGTTAGCTATATCTTTGCTAAGATGATAACTTTTCAACTATTTAGCCATCAAAACCTGAGGATATCATAAATACATCCATCACAAAAGTATATGTCATCAATTGGTATATAATATATTATAACCAACATAATAAAAAGTATGTATGTAACGTTAGTAATGTTTCAAATCATATATATAAAAAAAATTATTTCAAATATACGTAATAAATAATTGTTTTATATTTATAGTATTAAAAGTATAAATAACTAATGATTACTAAATTCAACCAGAAAATTTTTGAATATATTTATTAATTGGTAAATGATATATTATCCTTTATTATTAAATTTGATAATTTTTATTCTCAAAAATAATAAATAACTCATTTTATATGTTAAATTAGAAAAATAAAAAAACTTCTAAATTACTATTATAATTTTTTATAATCTTTTATATTATATATTTTTCTATTAATATTTAAAAATTATTAGAGTCAACATATCCAACCACATATTCTAGTACAATTGACTAAAATCATGAATAGTTAAATGTAATCCTTATTTCCCAGCAATAATATTATAAAGTGTCATTTATTGATTTAAAAAGATAACTTCTATGTTTTTTCTTATTTTTCTCCTATTCCTATATCATTGGTGGGACTGATATTATCATCAGATTTTCATCACTTTGCTTTGCCCAATCGTTTCATTTTTTTTTTCTATCCCTTCCTCTCATCAGTTGTAAACTGGTTCACCAAAGTATCTTGTAAGATGAGGAGGAAGAGAGAAATTGAAAGTGATAAAAGTAGAATGAGTTGAGAAAAAAAAGAAAAATATAAAAATATTGGATAGGAAAGGAAGATAGTCAGATAAAACAAAATAAATGTTTTTAAATATGTTGAAAAATTAACTTGTCAAACTGTTATTATGCGTAAAAGTTTATATTTTCAATTGGATTTTGGTACCTAATACTGTTCAAACCTATTTGGTGCATCTTAGACATAGACATAGACATAGACCACAAGTACAAGCATTGCATTGGGTACACACTTTAATATATTTGCAGTTGAGGGTTTAAAAGCTTGAAAATTGTGGTTGAGTCCTTCTTCTTGTTCATCCCTCAGAATATGATATCCAGAAACCAGCATAACCACGTACGGAAATGAAGCATGCAATCTCAATATAGTTTCTGTTCTGCAACTCTTTCTTGCATCAGTGACCTAACCCACCAAAATCTATTCCTAAAGCACTCAGCCTACAGCCACTGGTTTCCTTGAGTTGACACTACCCAAAGGGCCATGCCCTCAATTTGTCTTCCACCATCAACTCCATAAATACCACAAAATAAGCCTTTTCCATGTCTATAACCACTCCTTAACTACCACCAATAGTAATATGTCACTGCTCCTTTGTTAACCCTAAAACCTACCTCTACTCGCCTCATCGCTAACTGTCACTAGCCAAATTTATTTCTTTTCTTCTTTCTTTTATCTAAACCACTGTGAAAACTTGAGGCTGCCTTTTTCTTGCAGCACCCAACATATGTTGTTTTATCCATTGTTGGAATTCACCAAGTCAACCTTGTTCCTCTTATGTTCTGTTGAGTGCATCAGAACAGACCATTTTTTGTTTTCTCTTCTTTTTTTTATTGAGTCTTATATGAAAGGTAGAAAACACAGCACATGTAATAAAGAATTGAATATTGTTTTAAACCATATACACATATTTAAAAAGCTATTAACTAGTTCAAATCAATAATAGTCTTTTAGATTATGGTTTAAATGAAACTTAAGAGCACATCTATCTTATTTCTGTTGAGAGAAGATAAACTGGAGAGAAAAGAAATATATAGAAATAAAAAAGTTAATATTTTTAGTTGAAGAAAAAATGAAATAAGAGAGAGATTTAAAATGAAATCATATATCTATTTCTTCTTTATTTAGCATGAGGACCCTTAAATAATAAACTTACCTAGAGAATCATATACAATAATGACTAATAAATGAATCTCTATAAAATAACTTGTTAAGAGTGTACAGTGAATAAAAGAAGAAATTGAATGTGGGTGGCGGGTTTGAGAAGGAAAAGTGAATACAGTTGGTGTGTAGTAAAATTTACTTTTCTTATTTGCCATTACAGACTCTTGAGAAAAGTTAAGAGTTTGTTTGGTGCAATGTCTAAAATTTTAAGCCTTGTCACATGTATTTAATATAGATTATAATAAATATAAATATACATATTCATGCTGAAAAACTGTTTTAAACTGCTGAAATGACAGGATTATATTGTAATGGTTCTAAAATACTTTATAGGAATTTTTCTGTTATTAACTTAGATTAGAGCATATTATAGTGGAAGTCCTTATGCCACGTCCCTTTTTTGAGTGATGTGCACAGAGCTTGATGAATTTGTTTTGCAGGTGAGTTGACTTGAACCCTTTTAAGTAGAAATGCTCTTAGGAAGTTTTTGTCTTCTAGAAAGTCCTTGGATGGTGTACCTTTTAAATGGGCCTTCTTAAATGCTTGATAACCAATGAGACACTTTGAGTATTTTTTTCCAATTTTCATTTTTCTTTAAATTGTCTTAATAAATTTCACACTTTGTAAACCTAATTAGCTGATCTTTCTTCAAATTGATCTAATCATGGATCCTATATTAATTTGTTTAGGGTTTGTACACTTTTTACTAATAACAGTCAAGTCTCAAATGATTCATAAAAATTATTATTTTTAAAATTAAATTCAACAACTTTAATTAGGAGTGGAAACAAATCATGTCAAACCAGATTATTTCTTAAAAACAGGTTTAGTTTCTTACACATTAAAAGCAAATTGACCTTATTTACTTGATATGTATCATTTTTCAAAATTTGATCCAAAAATATTTTTAAATGCCTATTGTTTAATAATATTTATAAATAGACTAAGTAGCCTATATCCCTAAGTAGGCCAACATTCCTCTGAATGGGTTAGTAAGCCTATAGTTTTTTAAAGGCTAGGAAAAAGTGAAATATGAATAAATTAAAAGTATGTTTAAAACATATATTAATTAAAACTATAAATAAATAATTAAATAAATCAGTTCATTAATTAATGAGACTTTTCTAAATGTTTAAAGCTCAACATGTTTAATTATATATATATATATATATATATATATATATATTTAAATTAACTCTAATAATTTAAATTTAATCTTAAATATACAATTACTTAGGTGCATCTTATCCTCTAATTCAACTTTTTCTTGTTATCTTCAATCATGACTAAAATAAACTAAAATAATCTTTATAGTTACTATGTTGTTGGGTTATAGAAAATAGAGCGCCATTTAATAGGTTGATTAAAGGTACTAGTCAACAAACATTTAATATTAGATATTACTAGTTTTTATTAAATAAGAAAACAAGTATAAATCATTTATGATTTGCTGATAAAAATCCTTACAACAACAATTTAAAGAACAAAATGTATTAAGATTAAAATAAAGTTTCCAGTAGAATTCATGTTGAGATTATTATAAGAGTATTTGTAATAATTTGTGCATATATGCACCTAGAATAGTGGTTAAAGAGCTAATAAGTATATTTTATTGATAATTTAATGTCTGGTTTGGAGGGAAGGATTAGAAGTGAATGAGTGAAAGAGAAAAGAATAAAAAGAAAGAAACAAAATATAAGAATTGAGTAGAAATGAAAATAATTTGGAACAGAAAAAAATAAATCAGAAAGTATTTTTATTATAATATTATTTTATTTTAGTTTTTATTATTTAGATATTATTATTGTTGCTGTTATATTTATTTATTATATTTTAAAAAAACTGAAAAATATAAAATGTAATTTAATGGAATCAAACTTAGGATAAGTATTTATTTTATTGAAAATAGAAAAAATATTTAACACCAAAATTTTAAAGTAAGTACAAGCTTGTATAGTTTAGAAGAAGTATTCAATGAAGAGTAAATGCATTTAATATTTTTAAAATAAAAGCATTTAAGATTTTGAATTTAGTACTATAAACAAAAGGATACAAAGAAGATGGTAAAAAGCATTTAGATCATTATTATTAACAACTACTTGAGTCAAGGAATGACAAAACCTGTATGATCTAAAAACACACATTGTATAATACATATCCTGAAAGTAGTAATATTTTAAAAATTTCTTTGAATTCATTAGAAAAGAAGTTCCATTAGAAAAAGAAATTATAAAAGTTGTGTTATAATATTATTTTTAATTTTGCATTAACTCTGATGATACTTGTTGACACTGTAGTTACCGAAAAATTACTGTAAGCAAAGGTTGCATAAAGAAATAGGAAATTTGAAAAAGAAAGGAAAAAGGTACTATGACAATTTGGTGGCGCTGTGTTCCCCTGTATGAACGCATATTTGTTTGAGGCCACATGATTATTTTCATGGAAATTCGATCTGGTTGCCTCTTTTTCACCCGTCCAAATCTCTACCTCAAATATAATATATAACTAATCACCCCACTGTTTTATTACTTCATTGTGACAAAGAATACATAAGAAGGGATTAAGTCAGCTAAAACACTTATTAAATTACATGAAGAGTAAAGTTTTTCGTTTTAGAGAAGCATGATGGTTAATTTAATGTGTGATTTGATTAATAGGTTTGCATGAAAAAGATAATGTGAAATGTGAGGAGTGAGGTAAAGGGTAAGAAGGATTAAGGAGGGGACAAGAGAATTTTATTTTAATGGAAGCGAAAACCATAAATTAATGGACACAAAAGGGGCAATGTGTCACGAAAAGCAGCGGGTTTTCCGGTGCAAAGGACGAGGGACGCAGAAAGCTGTTTCTGTGACACGTGGCAGGGATCGGAGCCGTTGAAGGAACATGGGAAAATTGTAGCATCGGTGGGGATGAGATGGATGACATTACATTCATTCGGTTGCATTGTTGAGGAGAGAGAGAGAGAGGGGAAGGGAGTACTTACTTACTGTGCAGTGTAGTGTAGTGGTTTTGTCATCGTGCGAACTTAAACACACAGGCTTCAGACACAAAAGGAGGAACTGCTCAGAACTAAAAAAAGAGCTCATAAACTCTGCAGAAAAATCAGAGAGAGAGAGAGAGTGTGAGGGGGTTATTAAATTGAAGGAGCATCAGAGGGTTGCAGAGAGAAAGAGAGGGGCATGGCGGCGTTTGCAGTGCAGCGATAGCTGTAAAAAACTGTGGTACTGTTGTTGGTGCTGTGCTATACTCTTTATTATTATAAATGCATAAATATATATATATATATCTATATATATAATGCATATATTCAATTCATTCATTCACACATATACATACAACCACAATTACAAACAAACGCTGAATTCCGAGAGTGACCGAAGAATTGAAAGCGCGATTAACGCTGCCCGACACTGTTCGACGCCTGTCCTTAACCAACGAAGCTTCAATTACCCTTTCTCCAACCACAACGGCTAACCCATACCCATAATCACATGCTATAACAACAACACAACACAACACCCAACACACTCTTTTACAAATATTTTAACCATTTTCATTATTTTCTTCTCAAATTTAAATTAAAATACCGGTGTTTGTTTTGTGTTTCTGCTTCCTTGTGTTTGTGTGTGGAGAACACACTATTATTACACAACACAAAATCCAACCAACACTGTTGTTGTAATTTCCTCAACATAAATTCAACGAGTTCCAGTTGCTATTGTTATTATTACTTGTATTATATTTATTGTTGTTGTTCTTCTCCTCATCTTCTCACTCCCCAAATCCCAATTCTCAACCCCACGCCTCATTCAAAGCTCAAAACCCAGAGAATTAATTCAACCAATAGTTACCACTGGCAACTTATACCCGTGTTCTCTTGTTTCTCTTTCTCTTTTTTCTTTTTTTTTTTTTTACATGCTTGCTTCTTTCTTCTTCATCTTGTTCTTTTCAATATCAAACCCACAGCCATCTAGTTTTCTGATATGGATTTTGGGCCACAATTGAAGCTCGGGTCAGGTGCAGAACAATGGCGGGTTTGTTCTCATTAGGCGGAGGGAGAGGGAGTAACAACAACCAGCAAGACACCGGTACCAACAACAACGAGATTCCTGCAGCGGAGACCCTATTCTGGTACAGCAAAAACGACGACGTTTCATCCTACCGAGGGTTCGAGCTATGGAACCAGCAGCAGGAGCAGCAGCATGTGATGCCCCCACATGCGCGACCCCTCCTGCAGCGAGATCTTTACTTGTCCGGTGTGGGACCCAGCCGAGGCGTCTCCGATGATCACTCCTCGTCTAGATCAGCGTTTGTGGCGATGCGCGCGGCGGAGGGTGGAATAAGCTGCCAGGACTGCGGGAACCAAGCGAAAAAAGATTGTCCTCACATGCGGTGCAGAACGTGCTGCAAGAGCCGTGGCTACGAGTGCCAAACCCATGTCAAGAGCACTTGGGTTCCCGCTTCCAAACGTCGCGAGCGTCAGCAACAGCTCGCTGCGTTGCAAGAGCAGCAGCAGCAACAGAGAGACCTTTCCAAACGGCCAAGAGACCCAACTGCTTGCACTCGTTTGCCCTCGTCAGGTACATAAAACGCTCACTTCCTCACCCACCAACTAATTCACTCCCAGTTCTTCTTGTTTTGTCTTTGTTTGTTCACAGTGATGCACACAGAAGGACTCGCAGTTTCTGTGATTGAGTGATGAATGAGAGTGGGGAAATAAAGGAAAGGAAAAGAAAAGAAGAGAATCTTTCGCCAGGGAAATTCTCTGAAAAGATATCGAGGGACTGGTGAGAAAGTTTTGGAAGTATACCTGCAAACAATGGAACCGTATCGATTGCGTGTGAACCAAAATCCACCATTTTCATATATCAGCTTTTCTTCTTTCTCTCTTTTTAGATTTTTTTTTTCTTTAGCCCTTTCCCTTTCCCAAAACACTGTTATGTATTAGCCCTGACGAATGAATGGATTGACAGCAAGAAACTGTTTTTCCTCCTCTTTCTTAGCACATTCTCTCTCTCACTTCCACGCACATCCAGTCGCCTCCTCTACTTTCTTTCTTTGTTGATGATTAGGTTCTAGTTTTTCAGTAAAAAGACCTTTTTTTTTTTCAGTCTGTTGCTTTTCTCTCAAACTATGGATCATGTAGCTACATGCCTAATGTTGTTTCTCTTTTTTTGCTGTATGTGTTGAAAAATAAAAAGAAGGGTTAGAAGAAGGGCATTTTCCTTCTGTGGTGAGTTCTCCTGCTGAGTTCAGGTGCGTGAGGGTTAGCTGCGTGGAGGATGCTGATGACAGGTATGCATATCAAACGGCTGTGAACATTGGGGGACATGTGTTCAAAGGAATCCTTTATGACTACGGTCCTGAGAATAGCAATAATAATAACAGTAACAATAGTAATAATTACATGGCCGGGGAGACCTCTGCTGGTGTTGCTGGAGCTCAGCCCTTGAACCTCACTGCTTCTGGCGTTGTCTCTTCTGGGGCACTTGTTGATCCTTCCTCCTTGTATTCAGCTCCAGTCAACACTTTCATGGGTGGCAGTGGTACGCAATTCTTCCCTCACACAAGATCTTGAAAAAGGAAAAACAATATGGGGATTATGCGGATTGTATTCCACATACTTCTCTTTCACCAACTTTGTGTTTCTATCATTTGATGTTATTGTTCTTCAGAACAAGGCCTAGAGGTAAATTTGACACTCATATTGAAGTGAGAGAGAAAAAAAGAAAAGACAGGAGAGAACGAGAGAAAAAATATATATGGATGTTTTTTTTTGTGCAAATTATCAATGGTTAGTTCAAAAATAGATCATTCTTCTTCTCCTAGTTGAAAACCAGCTAAAGTTATTTGTTTCTTAGCTTTGTACGATATAAGGACACATCTGGTTCTAATGTTGTAGTTTGGTGTAGGGTGTTTTTCTTTTGTTTGATCAGTTGCAATATTATAATATTTTATTTTTTATAATTTTGTCGAGCCCCTCTTTCGTGATGAATATACCACACTTTGTTTTCGGTTGGTTTTGAACTTGGAAACTGCTTTTTTCCCTGTTTACCCGTCTGCTATCTGGTTAATTGAACTGGAAAGACAGTTTTGATCTTTATTTGGATTGAACGACTAACCTCGAAGAAAACTTGTTTAGTTCCTTCATATTTTGGATGGGGCGGGTCCAACCATGCACGAGCATATTCCAGTTTTAAAGGTGAAAGATCTCTCTCTCTTTCCCTCTTCCCATGTGATGATACTGTAATTCCATTATCTAACTTTGCATAGACGTGACGTTGAATTTAAAATGGGAAATATTACTTATCAATGTGCTCATATTTAATGCACATGCAGGAAAACTATACGTATATAGGGGAACACTGCATTTTATGTGTAAGGAATACAGCATATGGCATAACATACTAGAGCATATTGTTGTAAAAGGAAAACTAAAACAAGTAAAACAAATATAAAGGCTACGATTTCTGAACTTTCCTTAACCTTCTCTTCTGATCAATGCAGCATGCTCTCACCTCCTCATGAATGGCCACCCAGTCGTTTGATCAGTTTCCATAAACTGATCTGGTTATAGTATCAATGAAATACACATGCTTTCATATATATCTCACGATACATCTTCTATAGACCCAATTACATAATGTATGGATAACTGGCTCCAAAGTCAAAGCTTATGAGAAATATTGTGAACCATACATTGTGCTTTATCTGTGAATACTTCATTTAGAGCAATTATTATACTACAATAAGTTTTTATAACCATCAGATAAAAACTGAAGAGAGAGATTGTGTACTTTAGTAAGTGATGCAACAAAGAAAAAAAAAAATAATGTTATAGAAAGTGTTGTAAAAAATATCCATAATACAACGTTTTTTAGAAGAATCTTCCAGATTTTAGGGATTGAGGGATTGACTTGCGGTAATTAATATGATGGAAAAATGACGGGTGAAATGATTTTATATAAACACTGAGGGAGCAATCATTTAATCATTTATTTATTTTATTTTATATAAGGACAGTATGTGTGTATTCACTCTTAGCACTTGTCTCTTCCCATTTCTAATGAAGGGTGATGGCATTGATACCAGTTAGAAGCCCAGCTGACATTAATAATTGTGTATACTTCTAAATTTGCCCCAGTTGATCTATTAGAAGTTTCTGTTATGATTTGACTAGTTATCTATATCATATATGACTTTCATTTCGTAGATTTGACACTTCATGCTGCATTTTGGTGTTTGTAGGTCTTACAAAGTTTAAAAATTGAAAAGTATTTCTATATATATGAGTTATCAGCATTAGACCTACAATTCCATTGATATAAACTGGTAAATAAATAAAGGTCTCCCAAAAGAGCAGGCTGTCTTGATTTGAATAAATCCTAATTGATTGGTCGAGGTTCACCAGCATGATGATGTCAGAACATATTATATTAGATATTATATTGTAGAATGATTGCTTCTATGTCTGTATGCAGAAGTATGTGATCTAATAAAAGAATCTATCCGTTCGGATATTATCGTGCATGCACTATGATTTCATGGTGACTGGTTGGGTATACAGCTCAATACTTAATTCAGATGATAACGTATAATTTCTTTTCTGTCAGAAAACATTGTTTTTCCAACGTAGAAGCAATCTATTAGTGTAGCTAGTGAAGTTTTCCATTTAGTTAAATAATTAATTTTAGCATGCTTTCAAAAGCAGAATATTAATTTCTCCTTGTCATTTGAATTTCCTGCTGGAGTGTTTCTTACATGATTTGCCGGTGGCTTTGAAGCCCATGTAACATAGGACTCATGCTCATCTCGTTCCCAGGGTCTTATCCAAATTCTGAGGTCTGAGTGTTGATCAGTCAGAAGAATTTCATAAATCACTTTAGAGTTAGTAACCATATCATATAAAGCTAGTAAAGCCTACATCTTGCTTGCAATGTTCTTCTCGTTTGCAATTGTTGTAAATTATATAATAGTTTTTTTCTTTAATTTTCTATTTACTAATTTTAACATTCAAGAAAAATACTAACTTTTTCTTCAAAAAAGTGTTACAGTTAAAGTGCACTTCTTGGACATTATTTTATGAAAAGTATATTTTTTATAAGTGAAATAGTAAACAGGTGAACAATAATTTGTTTGTCTGTCTCTTGTTTCATCTGTTAACGCAAAGTTGTGTACAAAGTACGCCTTTGGTTTTCCAGCTAAACACGCTGACAACCTAACCTAAATCATTAAAACTCGTTAGAGTTGTATTTGTCAACATCATATAACTGAACATTAGGTGCTTTTAGCGCAAGTTTAATTGTATCTCAGCATTATACTAGCAGATTCAGTCATGCACCACTTTTTGTGTTGACTAGGAAAGGCAAGCTTTCTTGGGTTGCTATTCGGAGATGCTACAACTCGGTGTTTACATTCAGCTTTTCCTTTCAAAATCTTTATGGACCTCTTTTTTCTAGTTAGAATTAATGGTTACACACAAACCTAATCGCGGGTGCAAGAAGATGCTTTCATGTGGGGTGGTTCCATCTTTCCCAAGGTGAAACCCTCGTATATATTGGGAACAAAATTGGAGCCCAGAGAAACAAGAATTTCTGGGTTTTTTTCCTTCCCAATGGTGAAATTATTGAAAGCACTTTACTAATTTGCCAGAGACGTGGATGATGCTGCTGACGATCTCCATGTTCTCCCAGCTTTAATTCGATTCCTATTCCTGCTACTGGCAAAAAGTAGAGTGTTAATAGCATTATTCTTGACTTGGTGCTTCTTCTACACTGAAAAAGAAGACGAAATTAACGACAATTTAATTGCTCCTCCTACACTTCTATAACTGTTTAAATTTTCAAAAATATATTTTCACACCCTCTATTGTTTGAATATCCCTTTAACAACTTATTTCATAGTTTAAATAACCTTTAAAAACTTGATTTTAATAGTATATTAAGAACACATAAATCAACTAGATTTATAAATAAAATATTATTATAATTATTACATAAATAGTTGATTATAGGTGGTATATATATATATATATATATATATATATATATATATATATATATATATATATGTGTGTATGTATGTATATATATGTATATGTATAAGTGACTTTGCTCCTCAAACTGTTTTTCCTGATTTATCGTCTTTTAATTCAACACTAGCATCCCCAACCACTCAACACTTTTTCTTTTGTTTAGATATTAAAAATATTACTACATTTAATTCGTATTTAATCTGAAATGATACCCTGAAGCTTTGTTTATTCCACTATTTTCTGTTATAATTTTAAAAGTTAAAGTCAACCATATTTTATAAAGGAAAGTGATTTTTTAAAAAGTCAAAGTGATTGACATGTAATGCGTTAATAAGGGTTTACTACTAAAACTATTGCCTCGGAGACTTAACAGAGTGCATGCGCACATTTCATTTCATTGCTGGACCCTCATCCTGAAACTCTTCGAACTAATAATAGTGGCTCACGGGTATTTACTGTCAGGTCAAACAGCTTAGTTCTAGTCACAATTTATATTCTTATTGGTGGCCAAACAAGGTTTTGACCATATTGATTAATTTTCCCACAAATAGAAAGAAAACAAAGAGCAAAATATTTTTTTTACGTAAACTAAAATATGCACTTCAGTTATTTAAAATGTTAGTTCAGAAAGCTTCAATAACAGAAGCTGGAAAAAACAAACACACACACATATATATAACTTCAGTATTTTTACCTAACAAACACTGTTAGCTTATTTCCTTCATCTGGGAATCTTAGACGATTTCATCTACTACCTCTATTATTTTATTCTACTTATTTATTAAGTACTACACCTATTAAGTACCAAACACTTGCCAAATATTTTGTTTTACAGATCAATTTATTTTATAACATATATTAATTTAACTTCTTTATTAGTAATCAACAAATATTCATGAGAGTAATCCACGATAACGATACTAGTGTGTGTATATTCAAAGCTTAGAATTTAGGATCCGCTGACTGCGGAACTGATAGGCAATGTGCACTGTCTGAAACTTCAGAGTTCACATGTACCCAAAATTATGGCATTATGGTTTAAGAAAGAGAACTTTTTACGCTTGAAGAAACCTTAGTTTATGTTTTGTTTTTGTTTCAGAGTAGAAAATCTACAATAATTTACACTGTCCTTAAGCAAGTAAGTTAGAAGATCCTGGATAAGTACAGATTTTACTATGCATATGGTATTGAGTGAAGCGTTGTGCTTGGTTTTGAAATGAAGTGTAGTAAATGCGGTGTCTGACGAGTGGCATAGGCAATTAAAAGAGCATTATTAGGGTATGTAGCATAACGGAGAATAAAGGGTGGAAGTGATTTTAATACGCAGAAAGGCGAAGTTGAAGTAGTGGTAGTGGGTGGTAGCGGAGTGCAATATAATTGTACGTTAGTCTCTGCTGTGGTGCATAATGGTTGTTGTGAGGGTGGTCCCAACAATGGCGTGTACTGGTTAGAGATGACACAAATAGGGCTTCGACCTTTACCTCAGAGAGACCAGGAGGAGCAGTGTCTGTCTCTGTCTCTGTGTCGGTGTCTCTCTATCTCTGAGGGTGCAACCTCAAGTGCGTGATGAAGAAAACAAGGTTCGTGTTCTCACTTAGCAGCCCTGCACGTATCACTGAACTTAACTTAAAAGGATAATGTTCCACAGAAAACAACACATAACAAACTCAATATCTCTCATAAACTCACCTAATTTGATACCTGACTTCACATCAAAAACACCCTATTTTAAGATAAATCCACCAGTTTCCATTTAGTATGCAAGACTTTCAAACAGTTTCAATATTGTCTCACGTTCAAACTCCATTTTGCTACTCTTATATACATGATATCAAAATACAGGTCTCATTGTATTTATGTATCTTCATTTTCTATCACACTATTTTATTTTAATAAGTTAAAATTTAATATTTATATTAATTTTTTATACTTCTTAAAATAAAAATATTTTCATTTTAAAATTTAAAATTCAAAAGAATATATATCACCCACCATAATCCGAACCTTGTAAAAACTAACCCCTCTCTTTCATATTAGTCGATACAATTACTATAAAATAAGGGTGAAATAGGAACATAAGTTATCTACGTCAAAGAATAAAATCTCTAATATATTTACCTGTTATAATATATATATATATATATAATGCTACAGGAAACATAGACAGTTCGCTGTACGTCTATATTTTTTATTATGTTACTTTATTTTTTTAAGTTAAAATGTAATTGTTATAATTTTTATTAATTTACATACTAATATGAATATTAATTTTAATTTTAATATATTTTTAACAAATTTATTTATATAATTTATTTAATTTTACATGACTTTGTTTAAATTTAAAAGATTTAAATTTAACATGTTTATAGGTCATTTATAAATTTAAAAATTATAACGCATAATACTAATACTAGAGACAACAGACGATATCATCATATTAAGATACTTATTTTCAAAAATAAAGTTATTCTTGACTCTATCAGTTAAAGGTTGAAAATACTATCTTTTAGAAGTATCAGAAAATATAGGAATACTTAAATAATTAAAAAGAAATAGTACCTCTATGACATTCAAAAACACTGCAAATATTATCATTAAAAAAATATAGACCTATTTTAGGAAAAAATATATTTTTGGAAGATTTCATTTATTGACGTGAGATAAAACTATAAACTAGTGAGAATTTCATAAGATTGGTCAAAGATTTTTTAGTGGCCCTACAATATCTGGGTGATGTTCTCAAAATAAGTCTTGTTACTCTAACTCTTCTTTGCTTTGTCAAACTCTTGGTTCGACTCATATCATTTGTTAGACTATTGTGAATGTAAATGATGTAAGTGTATGCAGATTTGTGCTACTATGGATTTTAGAGTAAGTTATGTTTTTAGGAAGAATAATAGTTGTTCTGATAGGTTGACTAATTTAAGTATGAAAAATAGGATTGACTTTATTTGATACTATATGTTACTTGCTGAAATTTTTTTCGTAATAGGTTTCTAATTCTCTTTGTTTTGTTGGTGGGAAGTTTTATTCTTTTTTGCATGGATTTAGTGTGACCCTATATTTTTTGTTTTTTTTATTTTATTTTTATTTAATAATACTTTTTCATACAATTGAGTTATAGTGTTAACTTAACTAAGATATCAAAATCCTCAATTATACTTAGAGGTTTCTGAATAAAAAAAACTTAAATTAAAAAAAAGAGAGATTTAAAAATTGAAAGATTATTTACTTACAATTATTGAGTCATGCATTTTATTAAATAACGAGACTGTTTTAATTTAGCAAAGGTAAAGTTATTTAATTAAAAGTTAATATCATAAATTTTTATTAAACGTGGTATTTATTTATAAATTATTATTATTATTATTATTATTATTATTATCATTATTATTATTATTACTACATACTAGAATAAACACATATTTTTTCATGTATATATACACACCTTTATTAAAATAATACAATTTTGAAGACGTATTCAAAATAAACAATTTTATGAGAAAAAAAAGTGAAAAATGCGGTTATTTATAGGTAGAAAGTATATGGTTATGCATTGTATGAAATAATGAAATTATTTTAATTTTATAATAGGTAATTAAAAAAGGATCAATGAAAACATTTATAAAAACTTATATCTCTTTTTAATATACTAACAAAAATAGATGCGTTGTGTCTATGTGTGCTTATTTTTATAGGTGAAAAGATATACTTAAGAAAATTGAAATATAACTAATTTATGAGAATAAATTGAGGAATTATACATGTATTTTTGAATTTAGTGATTATACAATTAAAATATGAAATTCGTTTAATTTAATAAAAAATAAAATTGTCTTATAAAAGTTATATTATAATAATAATAATAATAATAATAATAATAATAATAATAATAATAATAATAATAATAATAACTTAAATCCAAAATATTCTATACATTTTTAACTAAATACATGTATAGTGTTATCCCGAATAAATATTTAATTAAGTGATTGTATAAATTTTAAATTTGCAACGCCCAGTCTTGTTAAATTTGGCGTCTTTGCTACCAGTACGTTAACTGTTGCAAAAAGACTATTATAATTCATAATAGAATTTCAAATTGTCAGATTTTTCAACATCAAGTAACGAGCATTGCTTAAATAAAAAGAACAATAGTTTTTACCCATCATTAGATCACATCTTCAAAATTCATTTCACATCGCTTTTTTTTTTATTTAATGATTGATATGAAATTGTTTATAATTTTGAATTTAAATGACAGATATATAACCGTATAAATAATAAGAAAATTTGCTTTAGTGCTAAGAATGTATTGGATACCGTTGTTTTCGTAGTTGCATGGAGTTCCAATCCAAAACTTATCTATTCATCACAAATTCAAACCTACTAATAAATACATAAAAGGTACTTATTTGAGAATCCGTACATCATACTAATTTATTATAAAATATACTCGTTACACCTATTATTTTGGTGGATATTTTTTTAAATATTTAAAACTTACAAATATATGTGTTCTTGTTAGAATTTGATTATTATATTTTTTAACTAAATATTTGATAAGATGGAACTTATTAATTTTTTTAGGTGGAATGGTGGATTCTATGGAAAAAGCTTTTTGGACAAGTTATAAATAAACAATAGAAAGACATCTACCTACTTATGATGCTAAAATTAGTGAGATAATAATAAAAGTGTAAACTTGGGACATATTTCTTTATATGAAAGTTTGCTAGAATCAAATGTGAATGAATTGAAGTCTCACATTTCATAGAAATAAAAAAAAATCAATATTTAGAAAGATAAAATATACAAACATATTCTTTAAAGATTTAGGATTAAAAATAATGTTTTTCTTTTATATAAGTTTTCCACTAGTTTCAATGCAATTTATAACTTAGAAATATATGTTAGTAATGAAATCAACTTGTTGGTTTGATGTCTTTAATATAAGACTTATATTTTATTGAATAACAAATTAATGTTGATATTTTATGAGTAATTCTATAAGTAGATGATGCATATATGTTTCTAGTACTCTTTATATACGTTGATGTATAATGTTCAATGTTTTTTTTTTTATAAATATAAAAGCATCCTAGTGTTTAACCAAGAGTTTTTAATAGTGTTTATAGAGAGCTTTATTTCATGCTTTTGATAATATATATATATATATATATATATATATATATATATATATATATATATATATATTTTGCCATTTTGAAAGAAAAAAAATTCTTAATAAAAAGAGGTTAAGGACGCTTAAGGTGTGAGGGTTAGGTTAGAAATGTTCAAAGCATGGACCCTAGTTAAAAATGTTAAAAACATTAAGTTGAATTATATATGTTGAAGGTATGAAGTTGAATTATATATGTTTAAGGTTTGAAGCTAAATTATAGGCTATTTCTAGAATATAATTGAGTATGTTTAAGGTATTATTCATAGGTCCATAGGTATTATCCACTAACTCTAGTCTATAAGTAATACCCACCAACTCCAATCTCTGGGTATATCTACACACATTATCTATCAACTCTAGTTCGTAGGTAATACCCACCAATTTTAGTCTGTGGGTAATATCTACGCGCTCATTACCCACCAACCTTAGTCCGTAGGTAATACCCACCAATTATAATATCTACATGTACATTACCCACCAACTCAAGTTTGTGGACAAATTCATAGGTAATCCTACATGCATATAAAATGTTCATTCAAGCATTAAATGAATTGATTTTAAATGTTTTACACTTGTATGAAACACTTAACACGTTCAAGATATTCAATATAACCAAAGCATCCATGAAGTAACATATCCAAATTCAGAAATCTATTACCAATTGTATTGAACTTATAATACTCAATACAACAATCAACCATAATCCAATACAACAATCAACCATAATCCAATACAACTATCGTAAAATAAACCACATTCAATTTCAAATTCAAACATAACATGGTTGAAGTCTCAACATATAAACTAAGTAAAAAATAACATAATTCAAAAGTTAAGTGAACTTGAAATATAAAACACATTCCAACAAACTTGAAACATAATCCAAGATCCTAATAGTCTGCATAATCATCTTGATGTCCAAATTGTCCATGCTCATTTTCTTGTTGGTTGGGTGGTTGGTGATGCTCATTTTATGGTTGGCTGTTGTGACAACTGTTCCTGTTCAACTTGTTGTTCAAATGCATTTTGTGCATGAAGCGGAAAAAGAGGAAGGACAACACTAACCAATGATTTCAGTTGTCGACTAAGTCTGTCATTGTCTTCCTTAAGTTGTTTATCTCCAGATTATCTTGTCAATCATGAGAGGAAGTCGAAAGTTCATTATATGTGAGAGTATGACCAAGTTTAAAGTTACGAGCAAGCTCTCAAACCCTGTAAATTCAACCTTTCTTCTTGCCACTTGCAACAATAAGCCAACTTTCAGTTCTTAATTTGTCTTCCTCTACAGGATCTATAGGAGATGATTGAGATGGTGATGTACAAGGTATAGCTTGTGACATGGCTTGAGTAAATCTATTCTCAAATTATTTTTGTTATTCATACATGAAATTAATGTCATATGTACAATACATAACTAAAATGAAGAAAAATAATAAAAATGTAACTCACGACTGTCCCTCTTGATCTTTCATCAACGAATTCACCATTACTCTTCCAAATATGAGTCTACTTAAATACTTCACTGACAGAACGACCCAACTCTTTTGCCTATAAATAAACATAAATAACATTATCATTAAGCAAGACAATATTATCGAACTTGGTGTATTTTGATATAATCCAATGTAGTATATTGATAAAATATCATATTCTTTGCAACATTCAAACATTGTATAATAGAATAATATGTAATCATGAAGCATAATTCAAAAATTAGTTACAAACAAAATCTAATGCAACATATATGTTTTGTATACACACCATGCGAATGGTGTGCTCGTGAGTACTTATGGAGCCACCTATGTCAAATACTCGATTTTTTTTGGGCTTGAATACACTTGACACGAAAGTCGAGTGAATTCCACTTGGTTAGCTAAGAATTCAAACATCACCAAACATCCAATTAGGCATTTTCCCATTTTTTCTAGCTTCCATAAACATTTCTAATAGCCTATGTTCTGTTTTGGAGTGGAAGGTTTTTTCTTTTAATCCTTTCCTCATGTTTAGGTTTCCAACTAACTTTTATCTATGTAAACACAAAATGTGTACCTAAAAGTGAGAAACATTTTTGAATACTTGACATTAAAGAAATGAAACCAACTGAGAATCAATTATGAGAAATGGACTATATACCTACAACCAATAATACAACATACAATCTTTAATTTACCTAACTATTAATAACTTAACATTGTATAACAATCACACTTATACTAAAATGGATCGACATTTTAATTAAATACAAAAACCCTAATATAACAAGTTTTGTCGATATTAAATGAAAAAAATTACTTTAAAACGTTAGAAGAAGATTTCCCTATCTGCGTCAGTCATTGAACCCTTTACTAAGCCATGGTTCACAATACTGTTGTTAATGGTCATTGTAATTGCTTGTGATGCAACCCTGCATGGGTGAAATCTTAAAAGAAAAAGCAATTCATAAAGAAAGTATTAGACAATATATTGATAAAATAAATAATGTGAAATATTTTATTTGTACTTGTTACTTACCCAAGACCATAAGGTGAAATCATAGGAAGAGCATGACGAAGTGGGAGATCGTTATCCTTAATGTTTGATTGTGCATCACCTCCATCATGACATCTTTGTAGACCTTCCTGAATAAGAGAATCATAAATTCTACAAGGCATTGATAGTGGTGAGGGTTCTAATAATGGTATAATCCTTAACAATGGTGATGGTACTGAAGATATTGAGGGTGTTGTAATTGGTGGATAAGGGGCTGATGCAACAACAACTGGGCTTGGGGAAGATGTGGTGGGAGGAAGGACTCTTCTTGATTGAGAGGTTATGCTTGCAGTCCCAAGACATGGAAAGATGTAACTGTAGGTGCAACACCTTTTGTAATAGGGGTGAAAGCTAGGGCAGGAGAAGATGTATGTGCAGGAGTTGGAGATGGGAAGGTACATGCGTAAAAAGCACATTTGGTGGGAGTGGGATATTTATTTTAAGCACATATTGTGGTCTTCTACGCTTCATTAACCTTTCCACTTATTTTGTTTAAATAAAAGAGGTTTTGGTTGGTCAAATCCCCCTAAGGGCATATCTATAACAAAAAGTGATGTTATAAATTATAAATGAAAGCAATATAATGAAATTAACAACATACAACATAATATAATTTTTTTTCACAGAAGAATCATTATGTTAGTATATGAACAAGAAAATAACAACACTAAAAATTGCATAAAATTGATCAAATATCAGAAAAGGTATTCCTAAGACATACATCATCAAATCCATCATCTTCTAAATCATTGTGACCAATATTTTTGGGTAAAATTAAAAAAAAAAATTTCTAAACCCAATTAAGAATCAAGATTACTTTTTTTATGTATCTTTATGTTCTTGATTGAATTAAAAGAGTTTCAATTTCAATTAAAATACAACCAAAATAAGACACTTGTAATGTGCATCTCTTTTATTTATTTTATAACATTCCTCAAACTTTGATTTCTTTTACTTATTTTATTTGTTGATTAAAAAACATGTTACATATATATATATATATATATATATATATATATATATATATATATATATATATATATATATATATAAAGTAAAATTTACGATCTGAATTAGGATTCCACAATCCACAATTTACAATTTTATGAGTTTACCCATAGTCTTGATTTAAGGTAAGTTTAATTATTAATTACAAGGAATTACAAGTAATCATATTTTAATATGATCAAATTAACTTTAGTGTTCTTCATTTTTGCAAACTAGACTGATTTGAGCTCCTCATGATGAGTGGCAAATTAAAAAGGTTTAGGAGTTAAAAGTGAAAAAGTGTCTTTGTTACATGCTTAGTAAAGTTAGGGTAAAGAGTTCTAAACCTAGTTGGATAGGAGAAGAAACATGGAGTGAACTTTTGAATTATCAAGATACCCAAAAGTTTAAATAAAAATCATTTCAAAACAAAATGAACCAGTATTAAGCTCGGTGAAGCATTGCACTTAAATGGTCACAAATCACACTTGGACATTGCATTGGACTTAGTAAGTATTATTCATGACTTATGTCTAGGAAGTTACATGTAATTCAATTAAGTTGTGAAACACATATTATTTGTAACTATAATCTTTAACATAAATGTAAATATGAACAACCTATGGAACCAGATGAATTATTTCTTGCCACTCACACCAACTAAAAGGATGATTGTGTATATGGTCAAACCCATGAGACTTATGTAAGTTATTGTTTTAAATTTTATTACTTATATTTTTTATATAAATTACTAACATTTATAACTCCTAATAATTGTTTAGGAAACCTACAATGAAGAGTTAATGACCATTCAGTCAAAGAGTTCTGAAGGATCAATTTCTGATGTCCACCACATAAATGAAGCAACACACTACAAGAAATTCTTGATTTACATATGAATTATTATGTACAGATTTTTATCTGTAAGTAAATTTAATATTGTTTATAGATTTTACCTATAAATCTATTTCTTCATCATATTATACTTACTTATTTATTATTAATAATAATAATAATAATAATAATAATAATAATAAATATGTGATCGTAAATTTAATGCTGGTATAGTGATTGTAATTTGTGTGTATACTATAATTTCATCAGCAATTGAATTACTATATTACAACCCTAACAATTGAATTACTATGTTACAATTCTAGCTATGTGCAGTTAAACTACAATGTTCAATTCTGTTCAATTCAGATTCATTGTTGACTTTAAGGAATAATTAAGTTTTTTAGTTTATATTATTTGTTAATTTGAAATTTTAATTCCAATAAATTTGTTCCATATCACTTTACAATTCAATTTTATAAAGATAAATACATTTAAACTTATTTCTTAATATAATATCAGTTTATTTCTTTAAAAAGTTAAATTTTTTTTCTTGCCTTTTATAGCTCTAAGTAGAATTTCATGAGATCTCATGTTTTTAGAAATTGATGTTTTATTCAATTTTGTTCTTCCTAAAATCTGATAAAATGAAACTGGACGTTTTATATACATTTCTTAACCACTTTTTCACCTCCCAAATGGTGTTTTTTCAATTGAATATTTCAACATATTCAATTACTGTTTTTTCATGGTTTTCTTCTTAAAAACTTTACATGTCAAGCATCCCTTCCAAGACATCTCTTTTACCAGCAAAATATAATTCTTATACAAGTCTTACGTTTTTTACGAAGTTTTCTCTTGTTGCAACAAAGCTTTACTCGTGTTGTATTGACATGTAATTGTGATTTTTGTGTATATGCATGTATGTATACTGATGTTTACTTTGCTAATAAGTAGTGTCGGAGGAGACAAGTGTGAAGAAGACCAGTGAGGGTTTCTGAAGACTTTGATGATTTATATACACTACTTATTTGATTAAGAAACTTTTCACAAATTCATACAAATGAAAAGAACTAATTAATTTAGATAATTTTGTTGAATTTTTAAAATAATATAACAAATTGTTAAATTTATCTTGTTATTAATTATTTTAAAAATTATCTTGATTATTTATCAATAAAAGAAAACACGAATATTCATAATATTTAATTAAAATAATAATAATTCATAAAATTATAAAATATCTTATAAAATAACAATAATATTTTTATATAAAATCTACCTTGTATAGAGTATTAGTTTTTTTATTATAAAATTGTATATCAGTATATACAGAATTTTACTACCAGACTTCTACATTTACATGTTATGTTTTGTCTTAGATAAAGCAAATATCTATGTATTTCTGATTTATGAGAGACGATGTTTTCACAGTAAAAAAGAAAAAACTTCTTTCATTTTAGAAAGCACATTAGTTACATTTTAACATGTCAAAATTGCTTACTTTTTCCTATATTTTAAGCCAACATCATGTTAAAATCTTTAAATAAAAAACATTTTGAAGGTTAAGTCCTAATTCCTACTAGTGTCATGACATTAATTATTATTATTCACTCAACGTGTTACATTATGTAGACCATGCCCTTAAAACCAACATTTATTGTTAAAAAATTATAACTAGAACAAAATTATTAACCAATGTTCTTTTTCACTAATCAACACACATTTTACTTGAGCAATGACTTAGTCTATTTCCTCTCATTATCATCATCTATTTCCTCTCATTATCATCATGTGTTGATAGTAGTTTACTTTTCCATTCATAGTTAAATAATGACTAATATAGGTGACGTGTTTAACATTTTATAAACAAAGCTAACAAAAAAAATCAATATTGAAAAAATTGTGTAGTAATAATGTGAGAATACCAAATATCTAATTTGAAATTTCCCGGGCTGACACATATGTCCTACATGTCTCCTTGGTATCAAATAATGAGATTATGTAAAGGTGACGAGAATATGCATCCTTGTGAGGTTATTAATTTTGTATAGAATTCATGGTTAATTAATAGAATAAAGATAATAATGAAGGATGAATGAGTTATTATATTTTATTATTATTGTTCTCATGAAGAGAAAAGAAAAGAAAAAGTTATATATATAAGATCTGTGCCCAACAGAATTTGGACTGTTCCAATGAAAACGAAGATAATTGTACAAAGAAACTTCAGTACTGGAGAAACAAAGGAAAAAATAATTGAGTGTTGCAGAAACAACTAAAAGAAAAAAAAAAAAAAAACAGAACTGTAAATTTAGTCATTTGTTATATTTCTTTTAGAAGTTTATTGCGTACACCTTTTGATGGACCAGAAGTTGGAAATACATGTTCATGAAACCAAGCTTAGAACAAATGCAACAAGCAGGATTTATTTTTTTATTTTTGTATATGTCTACCAATTGATTAATAGAGAAAATAGAAAGTAAATGAATGAGTTTCTTTTTAAGTTTTTTTAACAAGACTCATTATTTTTTTTTATGGGCTTAAAAAACACGAAATTAACTATAATATTTCTGATTGAATCATTGTCATAATATAAAAGAAATAATAATTAAAGGAACCTTAAAGTCTTGTGATAGATAATTTAATTACTCTATCACAAGAGGAAAGTGACTTGTTTGAGGTATGTTTTATTTCTTTTAATTTCTGATATGTTAGAAAACTCCTAAGATAAATCTTAGAATTGATCACTGATTGTCTTGAGTCATCATTACATGTTACTTCATATTGAGTGATCATATGTTACTCCATCATAATCACAATATACCTTGAGATGAGGAATGATATTCGAATGACAAAATAATCCAAAACTTATTGCTCCATTAATATATTTTAGAACCTTTAGTACTGTAATGTAATGAACCACTACAAACATGACAGAAAATTATAAGAGTTGTTGAACAAAGAAAACTATATTTGAGAGAGTATTGGTGAGGCATATGAACCTTCCAAATCTGACACCTATATGCTAGAACATATCTAAATGGTTCACCTTCATTGAATGACAATTTGGCAATTAGTGTACCGGCTTGTTTACATGCTAAAATCCGTGTCACGTCTAATAATAATTTTAGTGTATACTTTTTTTCATTCACCAATATTCCCTTCTTTCTTCTAATCACTTCAAGACTTAGAAAGTATCTCAAGTTTTCAAGGTGCTTGTTTTTGAATGTATCATCTAATGCTTTTTAATTTGATCATTTTTCTCTTTATTATCTTCTTCCAATATTACATCATGTACTAATAAAGATATATAGGGAGTAATCGTTTGTGAACTAGGTGCTTTCGATAGAGAATAAAAAAAGATGACAACTCAACAAACAATTTTCTACTTGATTTATTAAGATCACGACTTTTCTTAATTTGTATATTTTTTTCTGGTTGAATGTGACTTAATCTAGGAGAAGCAATCATGTAAACACATTTTTCAATTTTCCATGTAAAAAGACATTGTTTCTGTCTAATTACTCTAATTTCTAAGAAAGGAGGCCAAAAATAAAAGCAACCTTATTGTTATCATCTTGGCCATCTTTGCTTTGTATCTTTTAAGAGTCTCATTCAATTTGTGTTCTGTTTTAACACCCATTTGTATCCTATGACAACCTTGTCCATTGGTAGAGATGTAATTTTTATGTTTGATTTGACTCCAAAATAGATATCACATTGTATAACCTGTCTCCAACAATAATATTGTAAGACATAAATGAATTGATAAGATGTTTAACTTTTGAGATGTATAAGTCCAATTAAAATTGCAACAATAACCTTTAAGTACTTAGGTTGTTTCCTAGATCTAGTACTTATGCGAGTAGACTAAGGTAGATTATGATTAATACGAGGTTATTTTTCAAGGAATTGTTTTGTGTGTGGGTCATTTTCTAGTAATGATTGAGGATTGTTTTCACGATCGTTATTATTGGTGTCATTCATATTTTGATAAGGTACATGGTCTAATTATATTGGTTAATTTGTGATGGATTGTTATCTAATAGAGTGATTTGAAATATGAAGGCTATTAGTTTCATTAATAGTGACACGCTTTGTGATAAAGAAAGGTATGCTCTTGAAAAAGAATGTCCTTGGAAATAAAAAGTTCTCTATTATGAAAGTTTTCATAAAACATTTTCCTTTCTTCCCTTTATAAATCCAAAAAAAATATATTTTGATGTACTTATATAAAATAAATTCTATTAACAAATGAAGTTCTTACAAAACATAAACACTCAAAAATCTTATCTTAGTAACATCCAGTTTAGTTTTGCATAACAATACATGTAGACAAGAATAGTTTAAAACAAGCTCAAACGCATATTTGTTACATGAGCAACATCTATTACAACATATCACCAGTCATATTTTGATAAATTAGATTGTATCATCAGAGTCTAGTTACATTCTACAAATAATTATGTTTTCTCTTAACTTTGTTGTTTTGTTGAGAAATATTGACACATAAAGCTCCCATTATTACTCATTATTTTTATATAAACTCCAAACTGAGTTTCAACAAAAAATAACAAAGCTTTGTAAGATCTAACATTTTCTAATTGTTGTTTTAAAAGAAAGGTCATGTACATCATATTAACTATGGTTAGACCATACTTGTGAACATAAACAAATGGCATTTAATATGGTTCCCAAAGATCAATATGAATAAGATCAAAACATTTCACATTTTGATGTACTAATAAGAAAAACAAGTTTTTTTTGTTTGACATAATGATAAACATGACATACATATGATAATTCATATTTAACAAAAACAAATTTACTTTTGATGACATCTACACTTATGATGTCCTAATAAAATATAAGAGTTTCAAGGTCATCGATATTATTTCTAGTAACATATGGAGGCGGTTTAATGGACTTGAGTTGAAGTCTTTTACAAGGAGAAACACTAGTATATAAAATTTATCTTGCATTTTAGCTAAACGAATCATTTATAAGGAGTTCCTGTCTTGAATATAAAAACAACAAGAGATTAAATTGCTAGTTACATAGGCTGTTGAAAGAAGATTAAAAGAGAAACAACATCATTTGTCTAATCATGTGTTGCGCTAATTTGGGTATGAGTAAACAATTGTTTGGCCTCCCCCACCTTTTGAAGGAAGTGCATTTGCTGTCATTGATAATTGATTGTTGCTCTTTGGTGACCATCTTGTTTCTAATGTGACATTGGTTTCACATCCCTTAGCATATGCAGTTGAATACATACACTGGTTCATATCAGTGTCACATCCCTACATATTTTCTTGAATAAACTAAAATTGATTGTATGTTTTGTTGCATTGTCAAACACATAGTCTAAATAATGGCCACACAACCCTTATCATAGTAAAAACATGCTATTTTAGTGAATTATTTTCATTATTATGTAACAATAGTTTCTTATTTTTATTTTTCAAGTACCTAATACACTGGTTCAATAAATACATAATATGTTTAAGAACATTTTTAGTATTCTATAACACATGATGGATTGTGGACATGTCATAAAATGTACTCCAGTATAAAACAAAATCTATAATACATTGTAATTAGTCACGGGCATTACAAATGAAGGGATTATTCTTACCAAATGTTCACGGACTATACACGACAACAGTCGACAAGAATCGATTTATTTACGAAAATGATGCAGATTTTTTCGTAAATTTCAGAAATAGGTAAATTTAAAAAAAATTACAACAATGGGTAAGTTGTCACCGGTTGCACGAAAGGAAATGAAAAAGTCTTATCCCAAATCCTGACTTAACTGTATAAGTCTTTTTTTATTGTCTTATTTGAAATCGTGTAATTTTGAAAAAAATGGGTGATTTTTTTTTGTGTTGCAGTTAGTTAGTAGTCGTGCTTACATGCACAACTCTTAGTTTAATATATTTTTTTCTCCACCACTAGTCGTTGCAGGAAGGTACACTTATGCTATTTTTCTTAGATCTTAACGAAACTTGTATATTATATTATATATATTATTGTACTTTTAAAATTATATATATATATATATATATATATATATATATATATATATATATATATATAATTTATCAAATTACATATATTATTCTATTTATTCTATAAAAATGAAAAATTTAACATTTTAAATGTTAAGATTTCAATTTTGAAATTTGATTTCAAAAATGTATATGATATTGATATTTATCAAAATGAAATAAATACAATGGATATAGAAAAAGTTAAATATTTAATTAGAAAATAATTTTAAAAGGATTTATTTTTAAAAAAATTGTGTTTGATAAGATGAGTTACGATTTAATAAAAAAGAAAAAATAGCAATATACAAATATATACATGTTAACTACTACATTGCACGTTAAAAAAAACAAATTTAAATACAAGTTTTGTATAAAAAAAAAAGTTAAAATCTGCCTTTGTAACATGATTTTGAATAGGACAAAAAAAAAACTTCTGTACACTTAAGGCGGGCATGTGAACACGACTTTTGCCTACTTATTTCGTGCATGCAAGCACGACTTGCCCATTCCAGTAAATTTTTAAAAATCTGTCAATTTTCGAAATTTCCAAATAAATTTGCATTAGATATGTAAAAAAGCCACAAGAATCATTGTATAATACTTACGTTTTATATTTTAAAAATTTTCAATAAAAGATTTGATTATTAATATGTGCCGTATTTTAGAATGTCTACTTTTGATGAATATTGTTCTTATTAGAAGAATACTTTTTTATTAAATAAATTATGTTGTAAAATTAAAAATACTTTTTAAAGTAAATTAATTATGTTTGAAATTAATTAAAATAAAATATAAATATATTAACAAATCTAAATGAAATATATTAGAGAATCTTAAATCCAAAATACAATTTTAAAAAAGTGAAAATAGATTTTCAGATTACGTGAGGCAGCAATTGACTTTTACAGGGGGTGGAAAGCAAAACCCTATTTGATGTTTTTTTCATCCAATTCTACCTCTAGAGTTCTCATAGCTTATACTGTCAAGTTGTAAGCCAACATATAACTCATCTCTTGTTTACAATGAATTGCGCAAATATATCCTCAGGAATTAAGTAAATTTTTAGTTAGCACAATATAACGTTATCTTAGGATTCATAGTGAGATAGAGAGAAAACAATTAAGAAAAGAATAGGCTTGATACAAATAGAAGAAAAAAGAACGATGTGTTATTTGAACGTATAAAAATAAAAATAAAAATAAAAATAAACAACTTTATTTTGACTTGCTTAGATGAAAGTAAAAGAGACTAAAAAAAATAAAATAACAAAAAAATTATATAAAAATTATACTCATTAAAAAAATACTTTACTTTATAGTTTTCTTAACAAAATTATTTCTTTACTCTCTTATTCGACTTTCTTATTACTTGAAATGATTTTTTTCGATTTTGGAATTGAGTGTCAGACTAGTGAAACCACGAAAGTGAATTAGATAGCTTGTGCTTTACACCATAATTTCATCCCAAACCATGCCTTAAAGTTTTACTTAACTGAGGCTCATATAATTTGAAATATCCCTTTCTTAACAACTTGACACATTGTCTATACCTCTTCTAGTTCATTCCCTTCAATTTCTTTCCCTAGTAAATAAATGAAAACAATGTAAAGGTGTTTTCATTTTGATCTTAATGTCCCCCTACTTGATTCATATAAAAAATAATAATTTAATCTTGGTCTGTCCTTATTAAATATTATCTGGCTAATAAATATTAGAAAACAAACCCAATATTTTCTAAATAATAAAGACCTACAATAAAAGTTTACAGTAAGTAGAAGTGCTCAAAAAGTGGCACCAGGGATTAAAAAAAAGCCAAAAAAGCAAAACAAGTAATACAAATAAGAACCAAAATGTTATTTCAGCTGGCTTAAAAAAAATTAGGGAGATACAACTAACATATACTATTCAAAATGCAATATTACATTGTTTTGTACATTACAATCATGACCTTACACAATAACTAACGTATGCGTTACTCTTCTGAAATTAGTTATACACGTACTAACTTTTTACTGCATATGACCATTACTGATGTCTGACTATTAGACGATCACCAACAACCGAGGCAACCAAACTCAATTGGACAAAATTTAGGGTCAAAGCCACCCACAATTTTGGAGATAGATGAACTGTCATAAGAAATCTAACCCGTCTTTAACATCACATTACAATGTAAATGTCATGTTAAACATTTATCAACGTATGATTACATGACATTTTCGTACGTAATGAATACAAATAACTAATGTCTATTAACAGGGTTGGATCATTAAAATCACTAATATAGGCTCAATGTAACGTTAATTCAAATAGAATGTGGCAACATATGTAATGAGATCTAGCATGTTAAATATTACCAACATATAAATAATATATTTTAACAATATAGTAAATGAATGAAAATGACATACACATTGAATACACAATAGAACAAGACCCTTTCGTAAATAATGAAATAAATTAAGTATTAAAAACTAACATACTAACATGATAATTATGAACAAATTCATAGGGTTACTATACGAACCATAAGTTATATCATGCGTACAAGTTATATCATAATTAAATAATATATGAAGATTTCGATATAATAATAATAATAATATTTGTCAGTATTGCGATCACTGACTTCTCCACGTCATGGTTGTTGTGGCAATGGAAGAGGAGAGAGAAATAACGGAACAGAAAATTAGTTACAAAGGGTATCAAGTTTTAGAATGTCGCGTGACGAAGTTTTTTTGTTTCTTTCCTCCGGCTATTCCAACATGCATGCATTCACGCTCAGTATAGTTTAATTTGCTCTTTCTGGATTTGATAAAGTTCAAACTATCCTTTATTGACATGAATATTAAATAAGTTCATGACAAAAGAAGATAACATAACAATCTCGAACATTTCATAGAAATGGTTTTAAAGCTAGTCTTAATCTTTTAGTAGATATTATTTTTAGGTGCACTTATTTGTTAATTTATCCTATCCATGCAAAAGCTGAGTGAGGATCTGGAATTTAGAGTTTTCCTGCAAGGAGACCAGGAAGAACCATGGGCGGAGGAAGTAAAAGCCCGTGTTTTATTTGAATGTACTCCTGTTATTTATTTAAGTCACGCTCTGATTCTGCAAACATTTTGAAATTTCTATACACAAATAATGAAAAAAAAATTATAATAATAAGGAAAGCACCATAAATTGGGGATTAAACAGTTTAACTTGAACAATTGTCTGTAAGAAAATTACCAGATTATCAATTAATTAAATATCATTTTAAATTATTTTTTAAAAGTAATTACAAATCAAAGACGGTACAATTCACATTCAGTGAACCAAAAAGGTTTACAACTTTAACACATTCCAGATAAATGATAGATAATCATTTTTTATAAAAATACTTGAACAAATGTCCGTTGCATATTAACTTCAGTGGGGAAAATATGGTACTGACATAGTAAAAAGCATACCAGATTTATAAATTGTGTTTATAATATTTTTTACAATTACTTTTAAAATGGTATTAATGTAGCCTAATAACGCTACTGATTTGATTTCTTTGACAAAAACAGCAGAAACATATAACAGAAAAAACAGAACTTCACAAACTAGAGGTTCAAAAACAAATTTAAGAGCTTTTCATAGTAGTTTCAAAACACCTACTTTTACACTCGGACATTACTTGAAAGGTACGAAACGCAATCAACTTGCCTCTCATTGACGTGACTTGTAACCATCATCCCTTAACATGCTTCTCCTTCCTCTTGGTCTCCAAGAGTGAAGCAAGAACAGCGCATTTCTTCTGGATTTGATTATATTCCTCTTCCAAGACTACAACCTATGTTACATCAGCAACACTAACAATTAAAACACAACGATAAATTAGATCACAATAATCAAACTTTGTAATTTGACTACTATTACCGTCTTTTTCAGTTCTGTCTCCTTTAGCCTGTACTCCTCACATCTGCAGAAAAGGGTTTTAGTGGAATTCTATTCAACAATAAAACAAGTAAACAAGAAGCCCAGGCACACCAAGGTATAATACATACAGATACACACAAAGTGATTGCCAAGTTAACCTTGCATTGCCAAAATTTTTGAAAAATTATAGAACACTTCACATGTCATGTCATGTCATAGGTATTAATAATTAATAATTTGGAGAGTACATTGTATACTAAATTTAAAATATCGTGATACAGTAGAAAGTAATGAATTAGTGGGAAATTGCAGGTATAAGATTGAAGGATATAAATATATGCTAAGAACCATGGAAGAACCAAACTACAAAAGCTAACTATTGTTGTGGGATAGTACAAGGCATTATACACCCAATACTAGAATCTCAGTCTTCCAATGTAGGATTCAAGTTCCATACGTGCATTTAGATCCTAACATCATAACACGTTCCGTGGGCTAGTTGTGCACTGGCCGATATAAACTGCAATATTGGCCTCACCACCAGCGCTGCTTGTTTGCAACTGAGTTGCAACTGAGACATGGTGGAATGCTCCAATAACAATTGATAAAAACCTTGAGAGATCCAAGCTGGCTATTGTAGTTGGATAGCCCAAGATTTTATGCACCCCCCTAGGAAATTAGGAAATGTAAACCATTGCCAATGGGATCCTAACCCACAAACATGCAAAATCATAGAATAATACATGTAGGGTAGATAAGACACAACGGAAAATATAGAGCCAAGCAACTCAAATTACACATCCTTGTCACAGTAGGTGAAGTAACAAGTAAAAATGCGTTTGGTTGATATACAACAAAGGGATCAGGGAAAATGATTGATCAAGCAGTACATAGAAGGAACACGTATAGCCATTTAAAAACTATAACCAAGGATGAAAATGAAAAACTTCTATTGACTTCACTCTTGAAGACAATTTAAAAAAATATATATATATATATTTACCTCTCAAAAAGTTTTATGTTTTCTGCACAGATTTCATCAGCAGATACAGACTGTGGAGTTCCAACCATTGTACCCTGTGAGAAAAAATAGATGTTCGTGACCCACAAAATCTTGCATACTTACAGGAAATAAAATAGAAAAATTTTGTTCAATGGGTGCACATAAACAAATGGTAGTTTTTGTCACAAGTCTTTCCGTAATTTTCAATCAATTGTCTTATAAATTTATGTCTTGATTTGATACTGTAATAAATCTTTTCAGAATAAGATTTGTATAAAATCTTAATCATAAGCAAATCATAGGTAATATGTTATTTATTGACTCCTGATTTTCTCCCGAATTGTGGTAGAATGGTTTGCTCAATGGAACTAACACTGTCCATAAATTATTGGCTGCATTACTGAAACATAACTAGAGAAATAAAAGTTTTGACTCTAAACCTTGTTTTCTCCAGTTCTGAAAATGGAAATGATCAGAGATCAATACATATTCTTCAACAACTGCAATGCTCGCCGGTAACCCTAAACCAAAGGTTCTACCACACTATACATTCCAAACCACCTCAAAAGATACCAAATTTTCAACATCTACGAATGAGACAAGTCCTTTCACGGCAGAACAATAGGAACAACGGTACAAAAATCTTCTTCCCAAAACGACAATAATCTCTCTTGCTCTTTCCACCCAAAAAGGGTATTCATTCAATTGTTGCCCGTAATTTAAAAATCAATAACTTCAGATTATAGATTTCAGAGCCACTGATCATTTGATGCGTTATTCAAAGGTATTTTCTTCTAATAGCCCATGTGCATCAAACAAAAAATTCAATGTTGCATAAGGCTCCTTCTCTAAATAGCAGGAACAGGATCAGTACCTCTCTCCCCATCATTAACCCTCCATGATGTCCTTCATGCGCCATATTTGTCATACAATCAACTTTCAATTTGTAAAATCATTCTTAATTTAAATTGTCCAGAGCAATATTTGATTCTTCTTCTAAGATTCAGAATCGAACTACGGAGGATTATTGACAACGCTAAAAAAATATTGGACTCTACATATTTACGGACGAAAGAGAATTGAGTGGACTAAATCAAAGTACTACCCTCAAGACTAGTCACGTTTCGATTCCCTAGGGAGAATGAAATAATGTTAACTGCCTAGACCATACAATTTTCAATTATATAGAACATTTGTTCCTTGGATTTTTCAAATAAAATGTCATCTTTAACTTGTCAATTGGCTAGATATTCTCATTTCATCCTCTTTCGGTAAACAATGGTTCCTCACATTTATCGAGGACCATACTAGTTTCAGCCGAGTGTGCTAACAAGGGACAAATTTGAAATGGAATAAAGTTCTAAAACAATTAAGAATGACAAGCACTCAATTTCACAATACACACACACACACACAAAGCAACAATGAGGAAAAAATTCACCAAAGACTTCAATAATTTTTCATGGAAAATGGAATTGTACATCAAAGCACATGTACCTCAAAATGAAGTGGCTGAAAGAAAAATAAACACCTTTTGGAAGTAGCTAGAGCTCTCCTGTTTTAAAATATGATTCCTAAACACCTTAGGGGAGAAGCCACATTTGGTAGTAACCTACTCAAATAAAAGAATGCCAAGTAAAACATTGAATTGCAAAACTCTTTTAGAGGTATTTCTAAATTATTTTCCGCAAAATAGGTTTTCATCAACTCTACCGCTAAAGTATTTGGGTGCACTATATTTGTTAAGCATGAAGCAAACTATAAAATAAACCCAAGCCTCAAGCTAAGAGGTGGGTTTCTTTGATATACTCCCATACAAAAGGGATACAAGTGCTTTGATCTGATTTCAAAGTTGGATGCCACCTTTATTATTTCAAAACCTTCTCAGACACATCATAAAAAGTTGGATTCTGCATGGTCTCCACGACTTCTTCAACCAATAGATCACTTTTAAATCAGAAATTGATTGTATTTAAACTAACGAAAATGAAAACAAGTGGTATCTAAGTCCTCACTGTGGTGATAAAAGTTTTTTACTTTTATCACTATGGTTGCTGCTCTCAAACCATTCAGAAATGTTTCTGATGAATTATGACATATTTGGCTGACTCAGATTATTGTGGTGATAAAAGTAACACAAGGTGTTAGTTATATTTCATGGTGTTCTAAGGAGTCAGTGGTGACACTGTCCTCATGTGAGGTTGAATACAGTTCAGCCTCAATGGGAGCTTGTCCTTGTGGCTTTAGAAACTTGATGTCAGAAAAGATTAAAGAGAAGAGCCTGTGAAAATGCTAATAGACAATAACTGTTATAAGCTTGGGTAAACACTTTTTTTCTCATGGAAGGAGCAACCATATTCAAACAAGATTTCACTTCCTCGGAGATCATGTCAGTAATGGAAATTTGAGTAGAAATATTACAATGCTAATGCTTGAGTGGCTGATATTTTAACAAAGACTCTTAAGCTTGACTGATTCAAGGTTATTATACACATCATAGGTGTGATTTCTATTTCTAATCTGAATTGAGGGGAAGTGTTGTAGATATTTCATTAGTTAGTGATTTTATGTTTGCTAGTTATTGAGTTGTTAGCAAACTACTTCTAAATGTGCACTACAAATACTGATGTTCTATATATGTGACAAACAGAAGTGAGGCGAAAATTAAAAATTTCTATTAGTACCATATCTCTTATCTTGTTCTTTCTCGCTTTTCTTCTCTGTTCATATGAGTAACCTCACTCATTCTATGTCTATGTTCTAATAAAAATAAATAACAAGTATATATCAACCCAAATACAGTAGCAAGAATGATTTCAGGCTTTATACATCAGATAAATACAATATTCTGCAGATAATGTCACAACTTACAAGTTGCTCGCGACTTAAATCTTGCATGTCAGTCACATCAAGACCAACAATTGTTTGATTTAAACTCAGGGTGTTTCGGTGCTCTGGTACCATGCCATTAACCTGTTGATAAGAGGGCAATTCATTCTGCGGATTAGTTGAATGTTCAGCTGATTTTCGTATCTGGGGTTCTTTTACAAGATTTTGTGATCTAAAATTTTGGGGCTGATATCCAATCAAGTGACAGTGGCCTTTCCTGTTTACTCCAGAAAAAAAAAAAAATATCAATAAATCAAATATTGTCAACCCATAATGTTAATATTTTGGAAAAAAAGATGTATTACAAAGCTCTAATTAGCTTTTCACTTGAAATAAAAATTACTAGTAATTGCATAAAAATAACACAGCAGAGGATAATGGTTCTGCTATCTAGTTACCATGATTCTCATTCTAGTAAATTTTGTGTGCGTTTGTGCTTGAAGCTTGTGGCCAATAAGTATAAAGAAGGATCTACAATGGCAAATATAATATACTTTCATGGCCAACTTAAACCATCACATGTTTAATGCACGGGGCCCTGTTGTGAAGCAAAAGTAGCTAACCACAAATACAATGTGTAAAGCTTCTGGCAACAGTCATTTACTTCCAAAGAAATTGCAACTTGAAAAAATAATAAAAGTAACATTAACAGAAAATCAGAACTAAAGCCTCAACTACAATCATTTTGTTCAAAGAAAGCAAGATTAGCTCGCTGGCTAGCACATGAACAATCATTAAAAGAATTTATTGAAGGGTGCAAGTGAATTAAGAAATATACTACAAATTAAAGAAGCAAACCCATGTATAAAAGAAAACTGTTCACGTTAAACCATGAAATACAGAGACAAACCAGTAATCCATTGTCATTTGTTTCAGCTTGTTTTCCAACCGAATGAACAGCACTGATCTCTCAAAATCCTGCTTGTCATGCGCTGGTTCTATAAAATTGGCTTCAAGAACTCCTAAATATGTGCCAGTAAATTAAAAAACCTAAGAATTTTGGAGTAAGCACATGCAGAGATAAAAGCGGAGAAGAACAAAAACATACCAACAACATTACTCCCTTTTGATGAACCATCGGAAACTACTTTCCAGAAGGGCTACATCCTCACAAAAAACTTAACCATGTCAGGATTAGAACCAAGACCAAATAATATATTCAAAGAAATTTCTATTGTAGTTGCACTGCTACCAATAAAGCAATGTAGAGTTCCCTAAACATCCATGTTTCAATTGATATTCTAAATGTTCAAACGAAAGTTTTTTAGAGTGGAGGAGTAGAGGACATCAAAGAGATGGACAAACCAAGTTTGTGACATGATTTCATGTGTTACATGATGAAACAATATATAAAACACTAACCTTATTCCCTTTTTTGTATTAATACTCAATCATATTGCATAATCCTAACAAAATAAAGAAATATGGAGGAACCAATCATAGGAAATAAAAGAAAATATGGAAACTAATCCTAGCACAACATGAAATACTCAAAATTATTCTAAAATATGAGGGATATAATATAACTATATTTATCTCCATTAAGGTTGGTGCTAAATACCTTTATACCTTTCTTAATGAAAAGTTAAACCTACCTCCCTTGCAAATTCATTGCTTTGCTAAGTGTACGTGTGTGGTCAGCACATAAACATAGGAAATATATATGCAGTTATTTCAAAACAACAAATGGCAACGTATAAATTAAGAGGTTGGTAAAAAATTTCGGAACAAAAGAAGGTGGAAGTATGATTAGCACAACTCAAGGGAAGGTACTGAAACAAGTAGATACTGGGCAGAAAAAGGTGGAGCAACCAACTTTTGAAGGAGATGACTCACTGGGGAGAAGATATAGTTGGTGTTTATCAGTTTGGTTATGGAGGGCACTGCAGCAACCTGGTTTAGTTTCCTGTTAAAGAAAGCCAAATTTATCAGGGGAAAAGTTAACTGGGGCTCTGTTGCAACACTATGACAGAAAAAAGAATAGAGAATGTGTATGAAGGGCTTTCTTTGCTACAAATAGGGCACAGTGGAGGAGTTTGTTCAGGAGTTTGAGATATTAATTGCTAGAACAGCTCATGTCATCTAGGGGAAATTGTTGGGTTTTGTTAGAATAATTTATCTTGATTATATAACTTATTTAGATAGGTTTAGTAATCTGTTGCAAAAGGTTGTTTTGGATATTAGCATTAATTACTATTAAAATAGAGAAATAGGTATAGGATTAATTCCCTTGTGTGTAAATACACATAAAGGAATGTTTATTTATAGATGATAAAAATAACAAAAATAGTAACAAAATAACAGAGAACATGGGCTAAGCCCGTTATATTCAACACTCCCCCTCAAGCTGGTGCATATAAATTGTATGTACCAAGCTTGTTACAAATATAATCAATCCTGGGACCCCTTAAAGATTTGGTGAAAATGTCTGCCAATTGATCATTCGAATTAACAAACTCGGTCTTGATGTCTCCAGATGTAATTTTTTCTCGAACAAAATGACAATCAACTTCAATATGTTTAGTCCTCTTGTG
>Ga0209700_102420_pt1 | contig 37810 bp, 19 predicted proteins | sample SiratroredBW_FD_187528 | JGI IMG/M metagenome (GOLD analysis project Ga0209700, IMG submission 187528) | Root nodule microbial communities of legume samples collected from California, USA - Siratro red BW (SPAdes) (version 2) | ecosystem: Host-associated > Plants > Roots > Nodule | place: USA...
CTCATAAAAAAAAAAAAAACAACCAAAATTTCTCTTTTCTCTCTACAGAATGGCAGCGTGCATAATCACCGTTTCACAGGACGGAACCGCTGATTTCCAGACGGTGCAGGAGGCGATCGACGCCGTGCCGCTTGGCAACATTCGCCGGACGGTGATTCGGGTCTCGCCGGGAATCTACCGGCAGCCGGTGTACATCCCCAAGACCAAAAATTTCATCACTCTCGCTGCTCGGTCCCCTGAGGGCACTGTGCTTACCTGGAACAACACTGCCGCCGGAATCAATCACCATCAAGTACGCACCTTTCTTCTCTTCGACTTTTTCCTCAAATGGGTTTGTGGGCATGTGTCAGAACTGTTCATTTTTTTTATGTTATCGTCGTTTGGGTTACTGGTTGTTTGTCAAAATTGTTAATTTGTTTTGATCATTTCTTCATTTTAATAGAGGGTTAATGGGTGTGTGTCGAAATTGTTCATTTGTTTTTTTTTTTTAATCATTTTTTTTTCATTTGAATTAGTGGGTATATGTGAAAGAAACATTTTTGTTTGTTGGCTTTTTTTGCAGCCTGCGAGGATAATAGGGACTGGGACCTTCGGTTGTGGGAGTACCATTGTGGAAGGGGAGGACTTTATTGCTGAGAATATTACTTTTGAGAATTCTGCCCCTCAGGTAATGCATTGCTTGTGTTGTAAAATTTCACTGTTTTCAAGGTTTTTCTTTGTACTACGCTCCCCTTTGTCAGTAGTTGACATGTTGATACATGTAAATGGCCTGTCATTGTCTTACTTACAAATAGTTTATGTAATAGAAAGAATACCGGTAATTTGACCCTTTTCATTTTTGGATCTACTTATTGGTGAAGATAGAGCATTGAGATCTTTTACATTTATTCTTTTGATAGGCAATTATCCGGTTGTAAATTCTTTAGATGATTTGGTATTGTTGCTTTATACACATATAACCCAATTTGTTTCTTCATAAGTTTAATGGAGACAAAACATATTTACAAGTAGAAACTATGAAAGACCTTATATAGTGATCCTTCCTTTTCCTTCTCTTTTTGACAGGGTTCAGGGCAAGCAGTTGCAATTAGAGTAACAGCAGATCGATGTGCCTTCTACAATTGTAGGTTCCTTGGATGGCAGGTAGCTCCAATGTCTCGTTGTCATTTTATATAGGTTTGGGGTTTCATGGCATGATTGTGTGATGGTGATATACGTATGTTGAATTGCTGAGAAAAATTTGAAGACCCTAAAAGTTCATCTTTGCTCGTGATATATAAAAGTGCGTTAGTGATGATTTCTTTGTTGGATGTGTTCCTGTGCAAGTTATGATTGTTACTTTTCTGGCTCATTCTCTTGAAAAGAGTGGTACTTTAAATTAACTTGGGCCATGATCAGTAGTCTATCTGGTTTTACGTTCAATCCCCCTATTCTGTTTCATTAAGGATATTTTATCAAAGTTACAAGTGGATAAATTTCTTCAATGATTGCGGTGCAGGACACATTGTACTTGCATTACGGTAAACAATATTTGAAAGATTGTTACATTGAAGGAAGTGTGGACTTCATCTTTGGCAATAGCACTGCACTTTTGGAGCATTGTCATATCCACTGCAAGTCTGAGGGCTTCATAACTGCACAGAGCAGAAAATCATCACAGGAAACAACTGGTTACGTATTCTTAAGGTATGTACTGATCACTTTCCAAGGTTAAAAATCTTATCTACCCGTATTACTGTGGTTTAGTCTTTAGAAGTTCTTCAACTGTCCAATAAGGAAGGAATTAGTTCTTAAGATCATATGTTTTTTATTCAACCATTTGAATTGAGTTTTAACTTCTATGCGTCACTCTTAGAAAATATAGTGATTGCTATTTTGTTATTCCATGGTAGCATTTTCCTCTCTTGGTGTATGCTGATGGAAAAGAGATGAGAAAAATGTAAGAAAGACAACTTTGAATAATATTACGATATTTTGAGATTTGATAAATAATTAACCTAATACACTTATATATTGTATTAGGTCAAGTAATGTCATAGTTACACTTCTAATGTAAGAATAATAGCTTTAATATTCTAATGTTGCTATTTCATAATAAGTTTGAGTTTATTGTTTAAGGCTTTTAGGGGTTAGAGCTTCTTGTAAATTTAATTTAAATTAGCTCTTTGTGTGTTGTTTTTGGACTTACTTTTTATAGAAAAGAGGAAATACTGAATTTGACATTTGACTTGTTCTTTTTTAAGGGCATCTAAGCAAAAATAGGCTGAAAAGTGAATGCACAAGTTAGTATTGTTTGATGGTGCTGAAATTGTCAAATAGTGACTAACAAGATATCAAAGACCCTGTCTTTCACAAGGGTCTATCTCCTTAGGATTTGATTAATAGGAATGGTTTAAGTCATAAGGGTAAAATTGTCCTTTTAAGCAATTTAACTCAGAAGTCAGTATCATTTCTGACTTGTTGTTTCTATAAATCTACATAACTGCATTCTACTGTTCCAGGTTTGGAAGTCCTTTGAGACTTGGAACTTACTCTCTATGAATACTTATTATGAACTATGATATTAATGTATTTTATGTTCCCATATTTCTTTTTCAATTGGTTTACAAATAAAACCATGTATGGCCAGTATTCATTGGTTGTAGATCTCCCTATTCAAGAAATCTTTATATATATGCACATACATACATACATATATATATATATTCTGGACCATTTGGTTCCTCATAAGTATTTTACTCGAGTGGTCTTTTGGTGCCATTACAGATGCGTTATCACAGGTAACGGAAAACATTCGTATGCATATCTTGGACGACCGTGGGGCCCTTTTGGAAGGGTGGTCTTTGCATACACTTACATGGATCAGTGTATAAGACCTGTTGGATGGGATAACTGGGGGAAAATGGAGAATGAGAGAAGTGCTTGCTTTTATGAGTACAGGTAGTTCATGTCACATTCCATTTTACATTGTTTATGCTTTGCAGGGTATCAAACAGTTGTAGAATACTGATACAATTATAATGTATAAATGTAGAGCATATTGAGATAGTGAACTGCTTCATGTTGCCAGAAGATTCAAAATTAAGGAGTTTGATTTGAATAAAGAATGTGATGTGTTATGCTGACACCATGAATATACTGATGGAAACACTTTTTTACTTGCCTTAAATGCAAAATTTGTTTGCTGAGTTAAAGAAGTTTGAAGTAATTTATCATAACTATAGGTGCTTTGGACCTGGTTGCTGTCCGTCGAAGCGAGTAACATGGTGTAGAGAATTGTTGGAGGAAGAAGCTTTGCAGTTCATCACACATCCTTTCATCGATCCAGAACCAGAGAAACCTTGGCTTGCTCAAAGGATGGCCCTCAGAATTCCATATTCTGCATGAAAATTAGTGAGGACCTTTGAGAAGAATGTTCCAGACAGCCATACACAGTTTATACGCATAAGAATAGTACTTTGTTCGCATAAGAAAATATGCCTTGTTTGCATCCTTGTGACGTGATAGATGATGCGTTTTCCTGTATGAAATATCCCAAGAGAATGTGTAATAAATAGAAAACTCCTTTACATTCAAAATATAGATGTGATTTAGTGGTTTCCGTTGTAGGAATTAGTTCTCGAGACTTAGGTTTCAGACTCAAATTGAGTTGATTTTTAAATCTTTCGCAAAATCGATTCAGGCCAGAAAATGGGCATCAGATCAGATCAATTCAAAATAAGCACACAGCGGTTATTTGAGTTCGGATGATTATCTGGTCAGTACATTGGGTGAACAAAGTACATTTTAGCATGGTTTAACTTGGTTTGCAGTTAGTTTTAATCAGTTCATACATGATAATTTTTTAATTTGTTCGATCTTATTTTACTTATTCCGCTCAAATTAAATAGCACAAAGTATTAATATCTAGTTGTATTATTAAGCTGTAAAATAGGACAGTTGGTGGAAATACTTCATAATTTTTCATAACTCTGTTGGTAACAATCAAATAGCTAGAGTAGAAAACATTTATTAATTGAGGAAAAAAGGGAAATAACTTTTTTGGAGTTTCTCATTCCTAAAGGTGTCATTCTACCACTAGTGTTAGGAAAGCTTGAAGTACAGAATCAAGGTGATAACAACTATCAGGACCACAACAACGGTGCTGAGAATCCACTTGTTCTTGTTCATCCTTGTTGATATGTTAGACAAAATTTTCTTGCTCTTGTCTATGTTATCATCCACTCCATGATGCTGCATGAGGGAACACAACCATCAGTGGTTGAAGTGCGAATATAAAACCTATGTGCGGAAAGTTACTAAAGACGTGAAACGCAGTCTACACATGTACATTAGAGGTGGCAAGTATATAAATTCTGACAAGCGATTTCTCGCAATACTCAGAAGTCTAAAGGGTACACTCCAAATAAATGCTGCATGTCAAAGTTAGTAATTTACCAATATGAAAGTAAATTTTGAAAAGCATCTTGTTACTCAAAGAAAACACAAAAAAGGTTAAAGCAGGAGAGATAGTTGGTTACCGTGTGATGTGCATGCAGCAGAGCTTGTCTCTGAGAATGCAGATCTTGAAGAATCGTAACGCCCAGATCTTCTGTCTCCAACATTGTTCTACTACTGTCCTTAATTCCTTCACTAGACTTGTTCAACCTTTCTGTTGATGTCATTAATCTTTCTCTGTGATCAGCTGATGCCTATTGCAATCATAGTAGCAATGAGTATCAGATTGGTGGGGTCGTTCCAAGAAACATGAGTGTTCAGATTGAACCCCCTTAATCAATCTCAAAATCTACCATCACTTATCTACCAGTTAAAATGTTATTTTACACTCTAGAACTGAAATTATCACCATTTTTTTGTAAAGATGACAACAAAATTTTAATCTAGCCTAAATCTCCCCCTCCATCCATCACATATGATAACTTTATAATCCTTAATGTTTTCTAATTAAGTTTTCCCAATCAAAAGATTAATTTTATTAGAATATCTGATACATCCCTGTTCTAATCTAATTTAAATTAGCATACAGCAATATGCATCCAAAGTTTCATTCTTTACTTAAAATTTTCAATACAATCCACAAAATTAGCAAAACCAATCTACGACAACTGTTCTTAAATATTAATAATGGACGGTAAATTTTATACTTGCCCTTAAAGTAAGTTTGTATTTTTATTGTTTTACTTGAATATGCTTTACTAGAAGATGGAAAAAACGCAACTTGTTCTTTTCACTGGAAACACATTAGCAACAGTAGCCACTACTTAACCAATTAGTGCACAAACATAACCATAAAGGAAAAGGAGGACTAAATGGTTGCCTCATTGTGGTTAAACAAGACAGTGGATTGCCCTTTAACATCTGTAACAGATGTTAACTTAAAAATATACCTTCATAACATTTGCCATGTTCGATTCTAACAACTCATCCCGTGCAGAAGGGTTTAACACACCAGATACAATTTTCTTCACTTCTCTTTTAATGTTGTTCAGATCTGCTTTGTACTCCCTCACCTTAGCAAGAAGCACAGCCTTAAAATCTGTCTGGAAACTTCTTGCCACATGGTCCATTTTCCGAATCTACAAATTCATAAGCACCAATATATCAGAAAGCCATAATAGAGAGGAAATAAAGGAAGCTTTTCCAGCCAAAAGAATACATAAGTGATGAGGATACCAAAGCTTCTGCCTCCTCAATTCCCTCCTTTATTTCTGAAACTTTTTGTTTCTTTAGCTCTGCAGATTGAACAAAAATATTTAAAAATATATATACACATATATATACAGTATACGTGTGTGTATATGATACATATATATATATATATACACGCGCACACATTGCTCTGCAATGAAATCATAAGTTTCGATTATTTCTTTCATCTTGATAAATTTTGTGGTCATTTTGAAGTTAAGACAGCAGTAAGATGAAATAATTTAAAATCCACTGAATTTTCTTGAATGCGCCTTTACTATATGATCAGTATATTAGAAAACAATTAATTAACTGTCAACTAACAAGATGATAAAAAATGAAGGGGCATAAAGGATACATAAAAATAAAAATGAGTTTGAAACAAGGGTATACCAGTTAGCAAGAATAATATTAGCTGTTTAGATTGGTTCATTTAAACTTACATTTTAAATTAAGTAACATTAATATTAAAAGTTTTTTACACGTTAGAATTTAAACAAAAACAGTATTTTTAGTAAATAGAAGCTAAATTAAAGTTAAAAGTGATAATTATCTTATTTTAAGTAGAACTTAATTCGAAATAATAATAATTTTAAGTACCACAAATTAAAATAGTAGTGATTATTGTATTTTAAGAAAGTGATTGAAATTAATGTAGCACTAAAAATACATGAAAATAAAATCACAAATAAAATACTTGGTTATTGCAAAAAGATGCACCGTAGCATTGTCTTCAAGTCCTGACCTTTTATACTCATGTCAAATGTTTTAATCAGTCAAATGTTTTGTGAGAATCATCTCCATTGTCTTACAATTCAGATTTTAATGAGAATTTATCTGTTTTCTAAAATCATTTGTTGAATTAGCGGCTTTCAATCTTTTAAAAGCTAATGTTGCCATTTTTATAGGAATATTAATTATTGGATTAAATTAAAGCACAATCTTTGTATGTATTGGCATGATGTTTTCAAATTCAACTCAAATTTATATTTACTTTATGAATCTTATTTTGGTAGAGATTTCCATTAGTGTATGTTTAACTATTACGATGAGCATGCCATTGATTTGAGCAAAAATAAACTCTGATTCTTGAAGAATGATATCGAATCTCAGTCTTGTAAGGAACAAAAAAAGTAAGTTTCCATTAAATGTAAGGAAATAACATAGATTATGTAATGGAATTATAGTACCGTGCAACTTGCAAATAAATTAGATATTTATTTGGCTAAATCAATGTGTTAAATAAGGGACAAGGTTTGGTGTCTCTTTGATAGAAAAACATAAAGATGTCCCTACATTATTAACTAATTAAAACATTTTTATAAAAATAAATAACCCAATGTATATAACAAAATATGTAATCAAAATAGCAAAGATGAAAATTAATGTTGAGTACCTCCATGAGTAGCAGCAGCAGCTTCAATGCATGTTTTTGACAGTTTTGCTGAAAGCTGGCAGTATTTCCGCTCATGCCCTTCAAACTCGTTACTCATTGTCTTCAACCTCGTTTGAACAATCAGATTTCAATGTCATTAAAAAATTGGCCAATTTGGAAAACAAAAACAGAATCCATAACCTTCTGATAGAAAAACGAATATTTACTTAAGTATATTGAAAGAGAGATTGATGAAAATAAGGATGCATGCAGAGGTTACCTGAAATTTGAGTGGAAAATGTCACAAAGTTAGGAGCAGAGTCTTAGTTTACGAGGAAAGAAGAAGGATATGAAGAGAAGGAGAACGATGGTGATGTGGCAGCTGTGCATGCTCTTTTTTATGGGACTGACGTGGATTGTATACGTGGACACTTATTGAGATAACAGGTGTTATGGAAAAATAGTTGTGGCTCCATTACCATTTTTCAGTATTATTATTATTATTATTATTATTATTATTATTATTTATTACTATTATTATTTCATATTTAAGTACTATTAAAGGAATATTCGAAATTATTAAAAAAAGTATTTTTAAGATTACATTTATATTTAAAATGATTCTAATTTACTTGGAAATTATAATTTAGTTTCTGCATATTAATTTTGATATTACAATGTTGAATCGCACAAATAGGAATTTTATCTTTAAAGATAAAAGCGTTTTTTTAATTTTTTTTATAACTAATAATTATAATATATTAACTATATATAACATAAGGAAATAAGTTTTACTTTTTTTTTCTAGTCATATATAATTTAAATTCAATATAATTTTTTTTCTTAAATATGTTTTAAGTCTAAGAAAGTATTGCTATTTTTTATTTTGGTCTTTATAAATTTTTAGTTTTAAATCTTTGACCTTTCAGCTAGTATTTATTATTTTAGTTCTTTTTATTATTTATAATTAATTTAATAACATATTATGTTTAAGTGCATTATATATTGATTAATATATTTACTAGTTTTACAAATAAGGTATTCACTTATAAATTTTTAAAATTTTAATATATTACAAACAATAAATTTATATCCTTTTTTAATAATAATCATAATTATTATTATTAATTTATAAAATATTATATACATATATATATATATATATATTAATTAAAATTTATATTATGTAAATATTTTCAATAGCTAAACTATATTTAATTAAAATTTATAGTGTATATTTTTAAACATATAAACTTATATCGATTGCATTATCATCTAAAAATATAGATTATTGTTAACTTTTATGTAAAGTACTTAGAAGAATTATAATTTCTTTCATAATATATTTGTGTTTTTATCTTATTTTTAAGATACATTTTGATGATTCTTTTTTTTCAAAAATTCAATTTAATCCTTTCATCTTTAAATTTGTTTCACTTTGATTTCTAAAACAATGACTATTTTCGGTTTTGAAACATGATTTTAAATCCCACTTAAACTAATTCAAAAGATGAAACTTGAATTATCAGCTTTACTGAAAAAAAAAAACCATGTTTGATAAAAAAAACACCAATGAATATAGTGAAAAATTTACATAAATGTGAGTCTAATGAAAAAATTGGAAATCTAATATCAAGTTTCCTTTTTTATTATCTATGAAACTTGTTTTTACACACTTTTTACTATATTTATAATATTTTATTTGAATACCAATTGGTTTCATATTTTTCATTTAAATGACTTTAAGGAGACCAAAATTTATGTTTTGAACAAGTTAAATTCAAAGCAGTGCTTTACAATTGAAATTAATTACTATTTCATAATAATCATTGAGCTGAATTCAAAAGATAAATAATCAAAATCAGTTTTTTTTTAAGATACAAAATAAAAATAAATCTTAAAATAAAATAAATATAATTTAACCATCTTTAGGCTCCCACTTCTGCATGAATATTAATCTTATCCCAAAAACACTATTGTCCACCAATATGGCTTTAAGGAACTTTCGCATCTCCTCTTGAACACGTAGTCTCAAAAGCCTTCAAGCATTGTTCTTTTGGTTCAAGAAAAATATATGATTCCAACAGAAACTAACAAACCAGACATTGACACGTGGATGTTCGTGGAGTTTCATGATCGCCACCAAAAAAGGAGGTTGATCGGTAGTTTATTTTGCTGTTTGTCGGGGTACCATGTTGTTGTTATTGTTGTTCATATTCACGTACACACAAATTCCTTCCTTGCAATTGTATCATGAATTTTTTCCGCAACTGTACTCAGTGATGCTTCTCTCTTTTGCTTCATAGCCAGGTTTCTCTCTTCCACAAACTCTTCAGTTTCTATAATTTGGTCTATATTTCATACATATCATATCTTTGTTTTGTCATGAAACGTACCTAATTTTTAAAACAACATATCCTTGCATGATGTATGGTTACAGGAAGTTTTGTTTGAAATTGTATAGAAATGTTTTGATGTAGATCTGATTTGTGATATGTGAACATATCTAGCAGACCTTTTGAAATCTGAAGCCGCTATCTTGTATCAACCCTATACAATTCTATCTTCATGTTTAATTAATGGATGTGTAAATTAATGGAAAGTTTTTAGGAGTACTGCATTTGACAAAGATTTGTACCCTTATAGTGGAGTTCTTGGGGTTTGTGAAATGATAAACTTTCTTCTTGGTGTAAGGTAACCTATAATGCTCACTGAGTCACAATTATATAGTGTTTGCCTGGGCTTAGAATGTCTTGAAGATTTTGTTTCTAGATTTTCAATTTAATAATTGAACGATTGTTTGCAAGATAAGAACATTATTGGAATTTGAATTTGAGTATTGGTGGACTTGTTCAAAGTGATAATCTGGGCGTGCATTGCTTATTACGATTCAACTATTGAGAGTTCCATTTCTTTAATTTCAGAAGTCACACTGCTGTTGTGTTGTCAGTTACACAGAGTTGATCTGCTGGTTTTGAAGCAGATTTCAATAATGATTCTTGCTGCTCTTCTAACTTCAGTTGGAATTAACCTTGGGCTATGTTCTTTATTTTTCACCCTCTACTCTCTATTGAGGAAACAACCTTGTAATCTTACCGTCTATGCTCCTCGCTTAGTTTCTGAAAGAAAACGTCAAGAGGGTGCTCAATCTAACTTGGAACGTTTATTAGCTAGTACTGACTGGGTGAGAGAAGCATGGGAGACCACTGAAGAAGAATTCTTATCAACTGCTGGCTTAGACGCTTTTGTCTTTATGCGCATATTTGTTTTCAGGTGACTTAAATTATTCCATTGCTAGATTTAAAGAACTATCTCATTATATTGGCTAACCAAGCCTCTTTTACAAATTTTGCTGGACATTCCAACATCCTGAGTATAACTTATCTATGTTTATGCAAGTTCATACATGAAGGTAAACATGTATATGTGGTTTCTGCATCAGAACTGGATTCCCTTTGCTGTAGTAAATTTGATTCAAATGTGTATTCATTAGTTAACTTAAATTTTATTAGTGATCACTGTGTCTCTGACTACTTTTATATCAACATTTCTTCAAAATATATATTGGTCTTCCAATTTTGTGTCACCTTGTTGTATGTTTTCGAAGGGATCACTTTTTTTTTGTTTACTAATGTTTTTCCTCTTTGTATATTGTGCAGTTTTAAAATATTTACTTTTGGTGGAATTGTGGGACTACTCATTCTTCTTCCAATTAATTGTTTGGGGACTCAGCTTCGTGATAATTCTGAGTTTCAAAACAAGTCTTTGGATTCCTTCAGTATTTCTAATGTTAACAATGGTTCAAACAGGTGAGTATTGTTGATCAAGATGGTCTTAACTCTTTAGGTATTATTATTTATTATAAATGGTTTCAAATCTTGTATGAATGGAAGAGGAAGTTCTGATAACAGGACTGATTTACCACTGTCATGCATTTATATTAGGTAGTCCTGGTTTTTAGTTACTATTTTTCTTCCCCAAAATATGCAAGTCCATCCTAGCACTTCGGACAAAAATGTATTTGTTTGTTGTTGTAACTACACCATTTGTGAGAATGAAAAGACTTCCTCATGAGTGTTAATGATTTTTATCTATATCATAACATGGTAACTCTGATCGCTAGATTTGGCCTTTCGCAAGGTTATGGATCCACTTTTGTGCCGCATATGTCTTCACTGGAGTTGTCTGCATTCTTCTTTATTATGTAAGTAGTTTTTGTTCACATTGCTTTGTACATGCACAAGATTTTTCTAGTTTTGCTAAATGACAAAAGATAGTGATTGAATTTCATGCTTGATGTTATTGCCATATGCAGGAGTATGACTATATTTCATCAAAAAGAATTGCTTGTTTCTATTCATCCAAGCCCGAGCCTCATCAGTTTAGTATATTAGTAAGAGGTATTCCTGTTCCAGTTGGAAGCAATTGTACTGATACTGTTGAGCAGTTCTTCCGGGAGTATCATCCTTCTACTTATCATTCACATGCGGTTGTTCGACGAAGCAGTAAACTTCAAATTCTAGTTGTAAGTGGTTTCATGGGGTTTTAATTGGTTTAAATATTTTCTCTTGACCTTTGCTCAATTTTTCTTATTAAACTATATTCCTCACAGACAGATGCAGAGAGACTGTACAAAAGGCTTACCCAACTGAAGAATAAAGACAATACTCCTCAAAGGCAAAGGCGTGATGGATGTTTGGGACTTTTTGGGCATAAAGTTGATATGATAGATCGTTATGAAAAGACATTGGGAGACCTTGAAGACAATGTGAGAATAGAACAGTGTTCAGTGGCAGGAAAGGTAATTTATCTATCATGTTTATAATAACCTTCAGGACTTAAGTAATACTTAATTTTTTTCCAATAGGGTTGTTTAATATGTAGTGTGGTTTACACCCTATATTATAAGGATAAGGCAAGTAAGTGGTGATAATTTTACTTAATCAATTTAAGTAAAATCATCAGTAAGTGAAAATATTACCCATATTGTGTTGTTCACAATTGATTCTGTTCATTCTTACATATCTTTTTAACACCAACACAATATCTGTACTACTCCATCTTCAAATTGAAGATCTATAATAAATTAGATTGGAGAAATAAAAAAAATATGAATAAGGAAAAAATGAAAGACAAGGATGAAGGTGTCTAAATCTACTTTTCTATGGATCAATTTACATATTTTGGTTGGTGATGTTGACAAATAAATAGACACTTGGTTTATTGTATGCTTACAGTACAGGAATTACGATTTTACCTTAAGATTTAGTCTCTCTTAAATAGTAAAATCTAAAAATAAAGTTAATGTGGGCAGAATGAAAAATCAAAGGAGTGGGAGAAACTTGAGTCATATATAGGGAGAAGTAGATTCAACTGAGTAAAGAAATCATTTGGCACAAATTTGTGTGGAAGAAAAGAAAAAAACCAAAAAGAAGCACTAAAGATGCATTCCGTTTGAGCATAGAACAATAAATTCCAATACTATCAACCATATGCCGAACTGAATTTTTCTTTGTTTTATTGGAAATAAGACTTAATGTACCCATTTATTACTCAATGTCAAACTCGGACCAATAAGAACAAATCGGTCATGTGACTCATGTAATCAGGCTTGCTTTTGATTTTGATTAACCCTCGTTTTCTCCTTAACTTATGGGTTGAATAGTAGATATCCGTTGTGAAATGGTTTTGTATATGAATATTGTATCCTGCAGTAGATATACTTTTTCATGGTTTAATTGAATATCTTATATATGCACTTGTTTAACAACTACTTTCAATTTAAAGGAAGTTCCTGCTGCCTTTGTCTCATTTAAGTCACGATTTGGTGCTGCAATAGCTCTAAACATTCAGGAAAGTATCAACCCCACACACTGGATTACTGAGCAAGCTCCAGAGCCTCAAGATGTTTATTGGCCTTTCTTTTCTGTCACATTCATTAGAAGATGGATCAGCAAGCTGGTGGCTTATGTTGCCTGCAATGTTCTTACAATTCTATTTTTAATCCCAGTTGCTCTAGTGCAAGGTCTTAGCCATCTTGATCAGTTGGAAACCATGTTCCCTGCTCTAAAATGCATACTGAGAATGTAAGTAGGAAATGTTACCCATTTAACTTTTCCTTTCCATAGTTTGCTAGAGAATAAGATCAGATATATAAACATTTGTGCCTTTGCATTACATGAGAAATGAGAATTATTTTCAGCCCAATTGAAGTGCACATCTTAGGGAGAGACTTGATTTTCTATTCTCTTGATTGTTTTTTTAATTGAGGGTCTTCACAAGATACTCGGAAGGGTTAGATTTTGTTCATATCTTTTGGTTGCATTCTGTTAGTTGGCTTGCCTAGAATGCTGAGTTGTTACATTTTTTCTGTTTTTCATTATTTCCTCTGACTAGGAAAGGAAGTTATCTAACTCCTATCCTTCTCTGTGATTTTCCTTTTTCACTCCACTATTTGTTTTCTTGTTTTATACAGGAAAATAAAAATGATGCATTTCTTATTTTCATTTTTGTGCTGGATACTTCCAATTTCTCCTACTCGTGTAGTTTTTATGAGATAGAATAGAATATATGCTAAAAATATCACCTGAATAAAAAGGAAAATAAGTCATGCATCGTTAAAGCTTGACAAGTCCCAAACTTGAATTTCATAATTCTCTCTGATGCTGTGACAATTCTTTATTGTAGTTTTTATCTAGGCGAAATTATATTATGATGGTATTTTTTTACATTATAAGAGTAGTAAAAGAAAGTATAAAGGTGAGAAAGAAATAACTTATCTGAGAGGAGGGTGTAAAAGCCTAATGGGATTAGATAGTCGGATTTGGTGGACCAGTATCGGTGGGTGTGTACCGAGTTGCAAAATTGGATGTATTATGAAATTTTAAGGATTTTTGTTCCACTTTGACGGCTTGTAAGTTGCAAGAATGGTTTATTTTTTTGATGAGAAACAGTAATTGTGTGGAATGACAACTAAAGTAGAGCTTCCTATGTCTGCTTGTTGCAGGGCAGTTGTCAGCCAAGTTATAACAGGATACCTTCCTATTCTGATTCTTCAGATGTTTCTGTCCTTTGTGCCACCTATTATGATTATGCTTTCATCCTTGCAAGGATACATATCATGGAGTCAAATACAAAAAAGTGCATGCACTAAAGTATTATGGTTTACTATATGGAACATTTTCTTTACAAATGTATTATCAGGGTCAGTTTTGTATCGATTGACTGTCTTTCTTGAGCCCAAAGAGTTTCCCAGAGTACTAGCAGAAGCTGTACCAGCACAGGTGAGAACAATTACTTGTTTCACAAGTTAAATAAATTTCTGCAATATTTTCTATAGATCTCACCATATCGAGGGAATACTTTTCCTTGAAATGAAAATTTATGACTATTTGCTGATGCTGCGAGGAAAATGCTTCATATGTTGTGCATAAAATGTTCATATTTATACTACATATGTGGTGCAGGCATCATTCTTCATAGCATATGTTGTGACATTCGGATGGACTAACGTAGCATCAGAACTCTTTCAATTGATTCAACTTCTTTACAACTATATTAATATAATTTTTGTTGGAGATATTGACACTGATGATTTTGAGGCACCATCAATTCCTTACCACAGGGAAATTCCCAGGATTCTTTTCTTTGATCTTCTTGGTGTTACATACTTCATCCTTGCTCCTCTAATACTTCCATTTCTCTTAGTCTACTTTTGTTTGGGATACATCATTTATCGCAACCAGGTTTGCAAATTGTTTTTGTTTTCCTCTTTCCTTATATACTTTTATCTTTCTTATTTCTTGTATAATATGAATTTAATATAGCATGGCTAGCATATTACCTTATTAACAGTGATCACTTTGCAAACTTAGACGATTTGAGATGCAAATATAAGTGTTATCAAATTATCACAATAAAAGTTTGTCACATATACTCTGCGGCAACTTTGAACACGATGTTTTTGAAATTGTAATTGTTAGAGGGTTTCTGGATTGTCTCTGGTCTTTTACAAACTTGGTCACCATACAATATTCTATTTTACCTTTATTGTGAACACCAGCAGATCAATGATGAAAAGCTCATTCTGTTTTGTCATAATGCAAAATAGAGAAAATATGATATTGTATAATATAACTATCTATAATTATTATTGTTTGAACACTTTCTCTTAATCATTTAACTTTAGTAGTAAAGAAATTAATTCTATCAAATGAGAGACTCTTCCAGGATAAAATGATTTTATGGGTGCTGTGTGTGTTATCAAGCAAGCATTTCATCCACTACTTTCCCTACCCTCAATCTCCTAACCATTAAGGCTGGAAAAAAATTGTGATCATGTTTTCATCTAATGCTTATAGTTGCTTTAGTTAATTTAAATTAATTTCTTTTGTTTTGGTTCTCTCTCATATGATATGATTCCTGAGGCAAAATAGGGACAATTCATGGCTATATAAAGATGAAACTTGGTAGAAGACTTCATTGTGTCATTGAAAAAATGTCAATCACTTGTTTCCCATGTGATTACTAAAGTTCTTATGATATCCTAAATTTTTGTTTCTGTGACAGCTCTTAAATGTTTATGTGGCAAAGTACCACACTGGAGGAGAGTTTTGGCCTACAGTGCACAACTGCACAATTTTTTCATTGGTACTGATGCATATTATAGTAATTGGGATATTCGGGCTGAAGAAGCTTCCACTGGCCTCTGCCTTGATTCTTCCCCTTCCTATTCTCACACTTCTATTCAATGAGTATTGCCGGAAACGGTTCTTTCCTATTTTCAAGGCTTATCCTACCGAAGTATGGTGGTTGACAACTCATTCTAATTTATTTTGACTTTTTTTTTTCTGTTGATTACTATGTCTGTATGTTGTTCATATTCCTCGTTTAGTTGTGAAGTTATGGTTCTTACTAATGCACTTTTTGCATGCCCTAATGAGCATTTAACTTTCCATTGTTAACATTATCTTGGCTCTTGCCTCTCATCAAACCTGGCTGCTAGTTGTTCACTTGCATCATCTGGCCTAACTAGATAACAGGAAATGCTTGACCACAAAATCACTCGCATCTAACCGTTATAGATTGTAGAGCAGGGTTCTTAAGTTAGTGTTAGATGTAGAAAAAAATTGAAATATAGCATTCTCAGTAGTGATGAAATTATAAAGAGATCTGGCTGTTGATTAGACTGACAGTAACTATGGACACTTGTGGTTGTAAAGGATGTATACATCCCATATCTGGGGAATGGCTTGGTTTAGATTAAAAAGTCACCTTATGATGTCTTTTTGTAGTTCTTATGATGTTCATTTGGTTGTTAGATTGGCTTCACCAAAATTGTAACAATTTATGAGGAACTGTTTCCAGTGTAGAGAAACACATGTTGCTAATATGATTATAGCATTTTCTTCTGCTTTGAAGTAGCTTAGAGATGATTATTCTTTTTCAATTATGAGTTGTGTTCCCTTTTTTCCATTTGCCTTTTTGCAATCTGATGAAGCCAAGTCTTCTGCATGCAGTGTTTGATCAAAAAGGACAGAGTAGACCAAAATGAGCCTAACATGTCTGAATTTTATGATAAGTTGGCCAGTGCATATAATGATCCAGCTTTGATGCCAGTCAAATATTCAGGAAGGAGTGGTAACAGCCACAGGCTTCCTCTACTTAATAACTCAAAAGTTTAAGTTCATAATTAGCTTCCAATGGCTTCACTTGTAAGTAACAAATGTAGAGTTTAACAGAAGGTTTGTGATGCTGGTATAAGACAGTGTACCTTCTACTTCTGACTTTCTTTAAGATTATATTTGAGTAACCTGTGTAAGTTGCATGTCCTCTTCATATTTGCATGAAATATTGTTGCCACTCATTTTGGATAAACTTGTCTATACACAATACTTATGAAACGAAAAAGTTGTTCATTGACTAAGATTAATTTTTGAATAAATTTTATTTTTTTTCCTAACTTTGTTATTGTATAAGTTAAATATTAACTTTAGAGAAAACAAGAGTTTTTTGTAAATTAATTTATTCATAAAATAATTATAGGTTTTGGAGAACTTATTTTATTTGTTAATAAAAAATTATCTAATCATGCTCATGTTAGAATTCTAATAATTTTGTAATTGCACTGTCAATAGTTAAATGAATATCATATAATAAATACTACATCTAAATACTGTATTAATTAAGAGTAGAAATACGAAAAACATAATTTAGTCTTTTTCTTTTGTTATTGCATAAAATATTAAGAGGAAAAACTATAAAGTGACGGTGTAAAATAGTTTTATGCCATTAATCAATTGCAAACTATACCATTATAAGTTTGTGATTTGCGATTGCATAATATAAGGAAAAAAACTGTTTTCCATTGTCTATTCATCATCATTAATTTGTAAAATTAACAATATGGTGCTCGAAAATTGTTGATACATAGTGTCATTCATTATTGCATACAAATTCACCTTAAAAACATATTCAAAGTCTTGTAATAATAATAATAATATTAAACAACACTTTTATTTTATCGAACATTTGTTCTACACTATTTTAATCATGCAATTTTTGCTCCTATATTAACTAAACATCCTTTGACAAAAAACGATACTATCCATTTACATTGATACTCGAATGTCACATCAACATTTAAAAAAAAGAAAGAAAAAATAGATGTCAATTTAATAGATATATTAAAATTACACATGACAGACCAAATCGCAAGCAAATATCTCAATAAAAAATTTTAGAAAGAAATTGAAAAGATACTCTTAACAAGTTAAATTTGTTTATTCAAAATTTAAAAAAAATAAAAATTTGAATAATATAAGAGAGTTTTTATAAATTAATTTATACAAAAGTTATTTTTAATTTATGAAAAAATTTATTTTTTGTTTTCTACTTTAAAAGCGTTTTTTTTTTTAATCTATTATAACTTATGCATCATAGGAAGATGAAATAAAATTCATTTTTTTTATTTGTTAAAATTTTAGACTTCTTACGTTAATTATTAGATACTATTTTAGTGTTATTGACGCCATCTCATTCATATCTTGTTGTGACAAGTTTGCTTTAAAACTTGAGAAGAATGGTATAAATATATCAGTAAAAAATCATGATTTTTATTTTTATAAAAACATGACAGTGACAACTTTCTTTTATACTTGTGTAGAACAATACCCTCCAAATGTGCTTCAAGCTTTTTCACTTTCATTCATTTTAATGTGCTGGTTTTATTGTCAACTTTCATATTTGTTGTCAGTTTCTACTAGGACCATTTTTATTCTTGCTGAGTCAAGAGAAATAAAATAAGTCCAAATGCACCAAACTTTATTCTTAAAAAACTTATTCTGTTCCTTAAAGTGAGGTAAAGAAACCATGAATACTTGTTAAGACACATTATAATGTTTAATGATTGTGTGAAATGTGAGACAAGTCTTTGGGACCCAACTTCCTTAATTTTTGAAGTGATTATCAGAAAAAATAAATGTACTTGTGGTTCAATTATCACATGTCTACTTTCTTAAAGTTTAAGTGTGCACATAAAAACATCAGAAGATGACACAATTATTGATCAATCAAAGTTTGATGAGACAACATTGTAAAATCATTTGAATAGATTTACTTAGTATTAGTTATATAGTTGTGGCTTGAACCCAAATCATGTTCCTGGTGGAGCATTATAACAATCATCTTCTCTGACCTTTATTGCATAAGACAAGAGCAAAAAACACTCTAATTTTTATCTTTTTGTGTTTTAAGAGACTTCTACAATTAGATTCCTTACACACTGCTCAATTCCACTTCTCACAAATCTATCAGATAAGATTTGACATACAAATCCTTAAAAAGATCTTGGTATTTTGAAGTACTAATCCTAAGTTAAAAAAAACATCTTTTATGTTCACTAAAAAAGTAACATATATGTGTATTATCTTGGTTAACGCTTTACAACTTTATTGGTTTAATTTTGCTTTTCATATATCTTAATGCCTCACAAGAACTCACAGTTATACAAGTCAATGAGAGAAATGTTACCATTGCAAAAAGGGTCACCCTCCAATCATGCAATGGCTTTGTGAAAGTGATTAAAGATAACACCACATTCAAATGATAATGCTTTTTATTCCAGCACTCAAAGGATCTTAAATAATCCACAACACACTAATGAAAATATAACTCAACTGATTCCAAGCTATATAATCCAAACGCCAACTGCAACTTCCTCTGGTTTCTGTATCTCAGTCAATACATTTTGGCTACACAGGATTTATTTTTTGTTTTCTGTTGTCTTTTTTCTTTGACAAATGCTGCGTAGTTCTCTGTCTCAAATCTCCTTGATCCCTAGAAAAATTTGCAAGAAAGAACAAATCATGGACAGTGTGAAAATCATAGTCTTAAAATAAATACTAAACCAAATATTGTTTTAATATGCAGCAATGACCAATTCAAGCTAGCACTATAGCATAAAACATATTTAAATTCTTATATATGTTCACAGAAAGTGAAATCTAAATACCCTTTATCCAGATCCAACAAGCTTGCACCAATTACAAAAGTCTGAGCAGCTGCCAAATGTTCAGTATAAAAGCCAACTATAAAGAAACAAACAAATGGAGCCAATATCAGTGTGTGACTTGTTCCCCTCTAAAAACAGAACTATTCCAAAGCTTCACTCACTACATTATAAAAGCCTAAACAAGCACTAAAAAATCACAGCAAAACCAAGCTCAGTACCTTAAAAGAACCACTTAGAAGCGTAAGAAAACCAAGCAGTGTAACTTCTCAGAGAAAAATGGCAAGGAAGAGAAAGGTTTCTGAAGAAGTTGAAGAGAGAAATCCATGTGATGAAACAGTGGCCTGGGATGAGGTGATGAAGGAAGCTGCTGCACTAAGTGGGAGGAGATTGAGGAAGAGATTTGTTGGTGTGAGACAAAGGCCTTCAGGAAGATGGGTAGCTGAGATAAAAGATACCATTCAGAAGATAAGAGTGTGGTTAGGAACCTTTGATACAGCTGAGGAAGCTGCAAGAGCCTATGATGAAGCTGCATGCCTTCTTCGAGGTGCCAACACTAGAACAAACTTCTGGCCTTCTTCTCAGTCTTCCTCAACTCCTGCTCTTCCCTCCAAGATTACCAATCTCCTCCTTCAAAGGCTCAAAGCAAGGAATAACAGTAGAACAAACCCTTCCACTCTCTCTTCATCTTCCTCCTCCACATCCCTTTTAATCAACCAGCAACAAAGCCAACAAGAAGATGCATATGGAACTGAGTCAACATATTTCACTTTGGACCAATTCTCAGATTTCCTTAACGACTCGGAAGATTACAGCACAAACAACAATGAGTTTAGTAATGATAGTGCACAAATTGATTGCCTCACAAGTAGTCTTGAGTCATGCTTGAATGAAAATGATGATTGCAGGGAAAAAGAAAAAGAAATGGAAGTGGAATTTGACTTCAACAGTGTGACACAAACGTCAAGTGCTGATATAAATTCCGGAGGGGAAAGAGAGGAAGACAATGAAGAAGGAACTGGTTTGAGTACTCAGGATTTTCAGTTCTTGGACGATGTTGTTCCATCAAGTTACCATTGTTCAGTTTTTGAGATTACTGAAGAGATTGAGGAGCAGTTGGAGCCTGAGAACTATGGTGATGAGCCTTCAATGCTTAGAGAAGTCATGAAGAGAATGAAATATGAGAGGAAGTTTTCAGCTTCCCTCTATGCCTTCAATGGAATACCTGAATGCTTGAAGTTGAAACTTGAATCAGGAAACAAAAATTGAAGTGGGGTTTGTGTTGTGTATCTAATCAACTAACCAACCTCAAGATGGCTTGTAGCAAAATCAAATTTGAGGCTATTGAGAAGAATGAAGAATGCATAGAAGCAATGGATATGAAAGAGCCACAAACATCAGTTCTTTTTCATGCAGTTTTGATGATGAACTGTTACTATGGAATTCACTTGATCTTCCTACTATTTGTTGTGTTAACTAACTACCATTCCAAGCTTCATTCATTTATGTAACTGATGCATGCTATATAACATGTACGGTAACATCAGATTTATGAAATGAAAAATATTTTGTAGTAAATACTGTGTAGTTATTTCATTAGCCATTCATTATGTACGAAGAAAATCTTCTGCTAATGAAGCTGCATCTTTATCTTTTAAGTTTTAATATAATCATCATCTCTTTTCCTTGTTTGTTCAGTTTATATAAGCTCCAAAACTAGATTTCAAGCCATTTATTAAACTACAACAACCCTATCCCCAATTGATTCATAAACATAGTCATTCTCTAATTATGGTTAATGCATTGTGATGTACAGTATGATTTATGACTTTTACATTAATCACTTTAAAAATCATATATAAGATAACTTCTAATATGCTGACCATGTAAATACATCAAATTAAACTGATTATTGAAAATAAAAAGAAGAAAAAAGTATACACTGACAATATAAAATAGTTTTACATTATTATCTAATAACAAACTATCGTAAATAGTATGTTTATTGACTTTTGTTATAACTATCTCAAAAATCATAGTACTTGTAAATGTTATTGAATTGCAGAAATACAAAAATAATATTCTGAATTGTAAAATCTAAAAAAAGTATTTTCGAAATTTTGGAAAAATATGAGAATGCAGGACGAAGTGCAGGAAGAATGCGTCCACGTGGGTTACATATCTTGATCACGATTTCTATTAAAATGGTGTTTTGCTTCTTTCACCCATGACTTCCACACCTCATCAATTTTGGAAAAAGACTACTTTACCCTTTCCATTTTATGAGAACCATAAGTGTAGAGGTATCAATCCTTTCAGATGGTATAATACGTAACTATTTTTGCAATAGAGCGAAAACACCTCATTAAAAGAATTCTAAAGCATGTAATCCAAAATAATATTTTTATATTAAATAATATTTTGGAATACATTTTTTCACTTTCAAATTGAACAATCCAATAGTTTGTTTAATTTTTGAAAGGAACTGTATGCACCTGGTGGAAGAGGGACGTGTCATCTAATGTTGTCAGTTTAACTTATATATAAGATATTTTTATTGTTGGAGTCATAAGTTTAGAGTAAGAATCTTATAAGACTTCCCTATTGAAATATGCTAAAATGATATAAAATTTAAAATGCAGAGTGATAAGAACTAAAAAATAATTTTTTTCTTAAAAGCATTTAGCCTCTTCCTAATAGTACTGTTTTCATTGCTTTTTAGGTCTTTATCTTAACCTTATTTTGTAATATATTTTAACTTTTTGTGTTGGTGAGTTACCACGATGGGAAGATATTTTGTGGGTCCTAATGAATATAAATTACAGAGTTTGATTGGATATTTGAATGAATATATTCATCTTATCAGGCAAGTTATATAAAATTAAATATAGCAAAGCTTCCAAGATCCAGAATCCATTTATGTTTTAACCAATCTAAATTGTTGAACTATAATGAAGCTAAATAATTATGAATTACATAACTAAGAAGTCTTTTCCTAATTGCCCGATTAGAAAAAAGTTCTGAATTACACAATACCTAATTATTTTACTTTCAGATCTAATGATCCACAATACTATCATAAATTATAAAATCTAAAAATATTACGAATCAATCAATCACGAAAAGTTCAAAATGGTAGGGCATAGTGTATAATGGCGCGACAGATGAGAAAAATCGTTTTACAAAGCATTCATTCATACATGACTTATGTGAACTTGGATTTATAAGAAAACAAGGGCTAATCTGCAAAAGTTAAGAGGCAGCCTAGGCATCCCTTCCAAATAGCAACAGTCATTTACATCATTGCTTGAAAACCATACAGATTGGGGGCTAATTTTTTTTATCTAGTAGCTTTCCCCATGAAATTAAATGACTGAGAGACAGGAACAACTAGTCGAACACCATTGTTAACAAAGCAAATCCCATATTTAGGATTGGCTCATTATAATGTTTACCCATAGAAAAACGGGTACCGGAGGATACGCTCGGACAGAAAAGATACTTATATGTACAATGAAAGCTTATTCACATAAAACACAAGGCATATTCAAGTCTCTTGTGATCCTAAGCTCTTTGCTCTAGAGGACACGAAGCTGTGCAAGGAAAGCAGCACACAGATCCAAGAAAAGAAACTGTGGACCCTGCACCCTTTGAAGATCAAGCAGATACTTTTCTTCCCGAGTTTTGTAAAGCTGTGAAAGTGAATATAAGACTTAGAGAATATTCTGGAAAATAAATACAAATACCCAATAACAACAGAAGAATTAGTTTATTAAGAAGACAATCTCCGTCCCCCAATGGATATAACACTGCCAAAAAACAGCAATGATTTAGCGTGGGGGAAGGAAAATAATAAGAAGACTCTTTAGCTACAGTTTTTCTATTTTTACGATTCAGCTGTGGCTTTAATTCAGCAAGGGAGACTAATCCGACCATCAGAGCAAAACCGTTACTACTAATGCCATAGTAGATTTTTGTTTACATCACATGTAAAACATTATGGTTCCAAAAGTAAATTACCTGCACTTCAAATTTGACCACGTTTGAAGTAGAAACCGCATCGTTCTCAATAATGTTGGAATCATCTCCAAAGTAATGGTTACCATGCACATTATTGTTAGCCATTCCTTCGTGATGACCAGGAATGGCAGCAACCCACCTGCACTTCATGTTGTAGTGTCCAATTTTCTTCCAACAAACATTTAGCTCTTGCAAAGCTTTAAGGACCTCTGTCATTATTTCTCGAGGATGGGCACGAGACTGTCACAAGAAAATGAATAAAAGTAACTACCCACACGACATCAAACTACACTTTTTAAGATGGAAACTACTACAAAAAATCAGACAGCCGTTAGATATAAATTATAAACACTTGTTAGTTCTCTTCACAACAGCAATATCTTGCGTGCACATATCCAGAGAGGAAATAAATTGTATAAAATTCAAGAGCCCAGATACAACACAGAACAAATTAAACAGTGACATCCAACAAATTCCTCTCAAACAGCAACATCACATCATGAGTGATACTGTCGTACCTGCAGCCCAAGGGCCCATTTCCTTTCAACAGGGAACTGTGGCCTCGATCCTACTCCTGGATAATCCATATAGCCTGGAAAGCGTTGTCCAACAACTGAAGAAGCAACTTCACTAGAATGCATTTGGTTAAAACTGGAATCCTAGCAATCACAATTTAAACCAAAAATTAATGAGTTTTGCATAGGACTCAGTTTTAAAAGGAAACAACTAAAGAAATATAATATCAAGTAACCTATAGTTCCATTGTTATAAATCCACAAAGAACCAAATTCAGGCTAGAAAGACATAAATGTCATGGTTAAATGATAGAAACCTCACTTAAATTACAGAAAATACTGAGATCAGTGTGATCGTATTACAGGAACCAAACCCAGGACCCCAGTAGCTCATTGAGGAGCTAGTTTCCCACCCCAAGTTTACCCTGCCCCTCCCCTTCCCCTACTCTCTTTATATTCTATAAAATCCCACCTCTTCCCTCTCTCTTTCCCACCTTGCCAAAAAGTCTCCCCCCTCCACCCCTTTTCTCCCATTTCCAATGCAACCTTCAGTTGGAGATCCAATTACCCAATTTTCTGCTGTCCCTTCCCATCATCCTGGCTTGCACCAACATAACAGAGGTGCCAAATATATACTCTACAGCCCAGTTTGCATAGGGATACAATGTACACAAATATCAGAAAAATGTCTTATTTCTGAATCATTATCAGAGCCAAATGACTTAATTAGAAAATAATACCGACTACTAATGAAATATTAAAAACAACAGGGGGGCTTAAAGAAACCCACCATGGACTCCTGAAACTCAGCTCCAAGATAACCTCTGGAAACACGGAATCGATTGTCCAATAATAAATAGTATGCTACAGTACCCTGAAATATATGGATGTTAGTAAGAGATAATCTGGCAGATATAGAAAGAGAAAGCCACAGACACAAACCTCATTTTGTATCCTGTTCTGAAGGGATTCGACCAATTGATTCCTGTCAAATCCCATCTTCACCACTTCCTGAAGGATCTCCTCATCAATCTACCAAATCATGAATGATATCATTTGGACTGATTATAATATATCAAGTAATATAAACATAAGAATTCCAATGTGTATGAATGTGAAGTGCATAAGTTTGAAACAGAAAGTAGCCGAAAAGATACCAGAACCCTTAAGACTTGTGATGTCACTCAAGGTTTGCAACCAGGCATTTCACTTCAAATAGTGTTTTCAACTATATTTCTCATGAACCATTGATGATATACAGAAAAGCTAAAATGGAAGGGAAAAGGGAATGATAAATGAAGATGAAAATAAACCTTTTTGGCCTGTTGCAGTGTATCTGGTGGGGGCACAGCTAAATAACGTGGAAGACGAGCTTGGAACCATGGGTGTTGACGGATCTCAGGTATGGTCATCCTCCTCATAGGATCAACCACAAGCATCCCTGGTATCAAATCCCTAGCACCAGGTGATAGATGACTGGGAAGGGTGTATATCCCACCCTACATGAAACAACATGAGGTAAAAAATCTCAATGGTGATAACATCTTTTAAAGAATAAATTTGCTTTGGATCATCCAATTCTGAAAAAGACCAATAATTACATGAATTATATTAATATGAATTAAAAGCAACCAGTGTTTAATTCAAACACTCCACATATTAAATTAATGTAAAGAACTCAAAAATGTAACCTGTGCATTTGTAAAGTTTCAGAAGATTAAAATGATTAAAAATGGGCAAAGGAAAAAGAAAATGCACAAAACAGAGATAAACATAAAAAGAAGCAGGAACTGGACGCATGGAAAATTAGCCAGATATCCAAGGCCTGGGCAGTTTTCACACTAAATATAAAGAAGCGGGAACAGAAAGCAGGAAAAACCGATTTATTTAATATTAATATTAATTAAACAAATAAAATTAACATCAATAATACCTTTATTTTCTTGAAGAGATTAGGGATGTTTTCATCATCAAAAGGAAGAGTGCCACAAAGAAGAGCATATAAAATTACACCACAGCTCCAGACATCCACTTCAGGTCCAGCATACAATTTCCCGGAGATAACCTGTGAAAAATCACAAAGTATCGCCAAGAAATACAAAATCACTAGAGACAATATAAACACACACATACACACATGTCCTCAACAATAATAAAAACAATAATCATCATTGTGTATTTCATTTCATTACAAACCAAAGAATTTCAAACCTCAGGAGCTGCATAGTTAGGGCTTCCACAACTGGTTTTGAGAAAGTGTCCATCACGCATGATGTTGCTCAAGCCAAAATCCGCAATCTTGACATTACATTTGGAGTCCAATAGTAAATTCTCAGGCTTCAAATCTCTGTGAACCACCATATTCCTGTGACAGTACTCCACACCAGAGATTATCTGCTTCCAAAATCAGAAATTAGCTTGAATAATGTGTGACAAAGTTGTCTTCTCAACTACATAAAATAACAAACAATCCTACCTGTTGAAAAAAATTACGAGCTTCATCTTCCTGCAACCTACCCTTCTCTACTATGTAATCAAAGAGCTCTCCAGATTTCACATACTCCATAACAACGTATATGTCAGATGGAGTTTCTATGACTTCATAAAGCCGAATAATGTGAGGATGCATGAATAATCTTAAAATTTTGATTTCTCTTCTCACTGCAACAGGTTCCGAAAAAAGAAATGGGGAAAAGAAATGATAAGTATATTTAATTAATAAATGACTGAGAAGGAGTTAATATAAATTTTGAAAACTCAAGTAATATTTGTCCTCAAACTCCACACCAGTAGAATATAAGGATAACAGGGTTAGAAAATACAAAAGTTCTAGAACCTTACAGATCAATATTTACAAAACAAAGCAAAATGATGTAAATATTGGAAAATCTAATACCAAAACCACATGATGATTGAAATTCATTGATAAGAAATAACACAAACCTTTTTCTTCCATTTCCATGTTCTTTATCTTGCGTCGATTAAGGATCTTGATTGCAACCTTATGGCCAGTCAATACATGTTCAGCAATCTTCACCTTACCAAAGGATCCAATCCCAAGAGTTTTTCCCAATTTATAATTTGGTAGAAACATGTCCAGGCCAGCACCGCCTCGGCCAGCTGGTCCATCCATTTCTAAATCTAGAGGCAAATTTGTGGAAGAAACAACACAAAAATTAGGCCTGTAAAATTAGATCCAAGCATAAAATGCAAAGTATATTGAAATCTACTTTAGATGCAAACATCAAAAGAAGAATACTAGAATGAAAGGAGGAACAGGCAAAATCATCCATGAGCAGTCACAAGGGTTTACAGCACCAGTACAAATCCAATTATCACCCCAACTTCACTTTTCTTTTGAGGGCAAGGATTGATAATCCAATCCAAACCCACCTTTAAAATGAAGGAGGGGTACAGAGAATAAACAGGGATGGTCCCATTGTGCAACCTACACTAAGAGACTGAAGAAAAACCAACAACTCCGCAATATAAAGTTTCAGCAACTAAAAATTTTAAGTACTATTAGCTAAAATACCAGCAAATAGGTACACCAAGACTAATATACTTCACATGTAAGCAACATTGCCTGGCAAAAAAAGGATCCAGATCATTGTAATTGAGAACAATTGCTACAATAATTGTTGCAATCAAAGAAAATAAGATCCTGATTAGTCGTATTATTACATGAACAAATTTGCCAGTTTTCTATTATAACATAAACTGATCCCAACTATCTCCAAAACTGCTGTGGCGGGATAGCAGAAAGCAGGATGACTGATATTTTGAAGATTATAAATACAATGTTCAATAATTTATCTTTCATGTATATAAACAAAACAAACAACAAAACCCTCATCCTGCGAGGAGAGGTGAATCCCTTAAATCCATACATAAATGCCCAAAAAGGTACTTATAACCAAGAGTCAAAAGTCATAATTTTAAGGTAAATACATGAGTTAACAATACATATGGGAAACAGAATCAAAACTTTGATAAGTACAGAACACGTTCAGGCTAAGCTGATACTTTGAACATAAAACAGAAAAAATAAAATAAAATAACAGAGGAACACAACACAGATATGCTGAAAATAAAAAAGAAAACGGAGACCAGATTTGAGTGCACGCATCTAGTCACAAACACTGTTATCCTTCCGGATAGCAGCACAAAGCAGCTGACCTAGACACAGTGTGATAACAGGATGGCCACTATTCTGAACTATTTTATGCAGCTTTATAAAATGTATATGATACACATAACTGTCCAAAATGATAAAAATTACTCAATTCATGACACTATTTATAATCAACTATAAAAAGTCAAAGGCAGCATATCACCAGATATGGTACAAGACAAGGTAACAGGTCATGGGAGAGTGGAGACACAGGCGGCAGGTCTTGTTGCCTGAGAGAAGAGAGGTGAGATATAAGAGTTAAGAGAGAAGATTTAAGAGCGGCAGCAGGTGTCGCCCTTTTAACTGTTTTTCCTGAAAACCCTAAAAAACCCCCCCTCGGTCAAATAGTCACAACATCCTATTAAAGGCGGCTTTTCAGGAATCTCAGCAGCACCGCTCAATCCCACCACAATCCACACTGTTTCTACCACAAAAGCAGCACAATAGTTGCAATATTTAAGAAGGCAACGGAAACACTGTTGCACAGAATTAAAAACCATTAACTATAAAATAAATTTTATTCTTATATAGGAAAAGAATGAGCTACTCAACAATTGAGCAGGAATGAACAGAAAAAACTAAAATATATATATATATATATATAACAATAGTAGCACCATAGCATCTTCCATTTTCTTCTTTTATTGGTATTGCAGTCAAAAGAGGGTGGCCCATGGCTCAAAGCACGGTTACGGACAGGTGATTCATAATCATTGTTTCAAGTAACATACAAAGTTCCTCTAAGCTCACAGGGTGATGTCTGCATTGCATACATCAAACCTGCAGACCCCGCCAATGTTGGAGGCAGATGAACTAGGATTTGAATGCTTGTCTGTTATGTCATAGATTTGAGAGATAATTGACCAGTATAGGCAGTCAGATAAGTTATAATTAGAATCCATAGATTAATGGAAAATTAATCCAGTGCTTGATGCACAGCTCAAGACAGATTTCACTTTTTCCCCAAAGGTGAAAGGCATCCTTAAGGTGCTAGGGGATCGAAACTACTTCAGCCAACAGGTGACAAAATGCAGACACCTTGCTGAACGAAGCAGAGCATCCACTTGAAATGGGGTTCCCTATCTAGAACCGAACCGATGCAGGACCCACTCTCCTGCATATCACAAACCATCCACATCTGGAGAATGGAAAAATTGGCTGCTATATCAGTTAATGTAGAGGAAGGTCCACTTTCAAAAGCCAGGACGTTAAGGGAATAGAGCATCGGTTTTCAATAGGAGCTTCATGTCCCACACCCAGCTAGTGAGGGTCTCAAGCTCCAATATTGACCTTAAAGGCAAATATTAACATTAGAAAAGAAAGAAACCAATAAAAGATTGACTATTTTGTATTTTACATTAATTTTCACTCAATCAACTATTCAACAACCACATTTTGTAGTACAAACTGAAATGGCAATATTAATCATTCAATTCTAAAACCTGTCAAATACTTTCATTGGTAGTAGTCCAAAGGTGGACAACTAGTCACTTCCACCATTTCAAATAATTGGCATCTAAGGTTTTGCACAACAGGGATTAACACCGTAGTAGAGTTGGGATTCAAATCATGAATCGGAAGGCCTATTTTCTGAAATACACATCGAACCATATCATAAACAGTAAGGTTCATGATCAATAATAAAACTTAGCGTGTAAAACTAACAAACGTTTAAAAGCACAAATTCATACCTAAAAGCAATCTAACATAAAGAAGTGTATAAAACATCAAAACACACCCACACACCTATTAGCATTTTGAAGTCAAATAGCTAACAAAGCAACATATATAGCACCAAAACAAACAAACATCCAAATCATAACAGTATGGCCAGAAAAACAGTGGCTGCTGCTACAAAGAAGAGGAGCAAAAGCACCACAATAAAATACAAAGCGATGGTGGAAAAAAGAGTGGTTCACTCTGTTTCATCCGGAGTAACAAAGAACAGGTGAAGCTACGAAGAGGAGACGACAAGAATGAGTGAAAACCCGAAAAGTTACAGGGGCAACCCTGGTTCAGATTGGGGATAAAATTCAGTCTGTTCCCTTTCGTTTTACCCAATTTTTCAACAAAAAAAAGACATTACTAGGGGCACAACCAGTTGTACCTGGATGGCACAATTCATGTGTGGGATGTGATTCATGTAGGATTCATATGATTCATCAACATTTCAAGAACAAAAATTCAACACACAATTAATATTGCGAAGCCATGGATCATATCGTATCATTATTGTATTTTATTTCAACCATACTATAAAGAACATATAGACAAGGAAACTGCGACACCTATAATCTCCAAAATGTTGGACACAACAAAACGGATATATATATATATATATATACATCATTATGAATTATTTAAATTGACAATGAAGATAATACATCATGGGGATCATACTACACAAGTAATGGCGTCACTAAATATCCTTAATTTGAGGGAATATACCTTTGCTGTGATAAAACTCTCTCTTTCCACTTATTGGAGATACAAAGGGATAATGATAAAATCCAGAGTAACAAAAAATAACGCTATCTTACTTTTCTGTGGAGACAAACAATTTGAAAAAACTAAACTTCTGAACTGACAGTTATTTTGAAACCGATGAATTATTTTCTACCATTCATACTATTTTACGCTGGTTAAGTATCACAGTTAGCAACTTGTTTCAGCTGCCAACAATTACCAAAAGTAGCATCAGACACACAGCATAAAAGGCACCCTATGTGCCTCATTGATCCATTCTGCAGCCTTACCTTAGGTGCACCTTTGACTAGACTGTTTTTCAATCTTTCAACCATGAATAAGATACTACAAGCAAAATAATAACAGAATTTTTTTTCAAAACATTGACATCTACGATTAAATACCAGCTTATGTTCCACTTCGTTGGAAGTATACAAGGCATCTACTGCACCAAAAGTAATGGATGTACATATCATAATAGTAATAGCAATCACAGAACATAAAATGTTAAAATTGATAGACGTTACACTAATAGTAATAATAGTAGTAGTAGTACTAGTAACAATAATAAAAATACAACATAAAAAAAAACAATAATATACAAATCCATTCAAATACTAAAAAAATAAGTAAAGCAACATAAAATTAAAACTAAATTTAAATAAAAATAATAATCTTAGAACAATTCAACAGAAAAAAAAAATCTAAAAAATGGTAGCCAATTGTTATCCACACGCAACGCAATCCAGAATCTCAAATCTGGAAATTGAGAAACTTCCGATCGAAAGCGCTTGCTTATGTTCCGAAAAGTAAAGAGAAGAATAATCTTAGCACAAAAAGAAAACGAAAGTAACGGAGAGAGCAAGAGAGAGAGGGAGAGAGAGAGAATTGTTTGAGGAGAGAGAAGAGAGAAGGCTCACTGGAGTGTTATTGGAGTGAACGGAGCTTGAGAATGAGGAGGAACGTTGAGATTAAAGGAACCCTAAAGTTGAAGATTGGAAAGAAGAAGAACAAAAGAGGAACAAAGCATCGCGTTCTCCTTCGATGTTTGCATCTGCGTCAGCGATGCTATTACGCGACAAAAGACGGTGCGTTTCAATCTCAGATGCTTTGGCTAATCGTTGGATTCTAATTCTATTTTTAATGCGGTATTACCATTTTACCCGTGCTAACTAAGAAATACTCTTATTTGATTTTTTCTAACAAGAGAATCTCTCACAATTAAAGTTATCTCTTATCTAAGTATTGATATAAATTCATTCAAGATAAATAGTTGGACATTAAAAAACATAAAAGTGTTATTCAGGAAAATGTATCGACATTGTGAAAAAATTTTGTAATAGATTTGACTAATGTAATAAAATAAATTTTATTAGATATTAATATATTTAAAAATAATTTTTAAAAGTAAATTAGTGTAAAAAATTGTAACATTTCACAAAAGTAAACTACTACTAATGTAACATGATCATGCATAATTTACAGTAATCTATAGATAATACGAATCAAAACGCACAATCATGCTGGAGTGCAAATTTAAAACATGACTACAGTATCATATATAAATTTTTCAAAATATAACAGCATTCATCAATCTAGATGATCCTTCATAGATCTATTTGCAGTATTCTGCTCCCATGTCAAGACACGATCATCATAGACAGAAATCAAACACAATACAACAAAAACAAAAGATAAGCTAACCAAATTTTAACAAATAAAAAACATTCAATTTCATGTATCATTACAATATAAGAAGTTAACACACTACAAACTTCACTCTACTTTCAAAAGACTCGTGCATTGAGTAGACTCCGAAATATGCACCTGTCTTACATCTCCAAACTGTAATTTCACATAGCCTCCACATAAATAAATCCTCAATCATGTATGATAGGGTTAGTTCCCCTGAAACTTTTCTGACCAACTATATCTCAAGTTGCAGTCACCTAGTTAGACCTCTTTCGACTCTCATCACCTAGTAATAATCATCTATTTGATTCTTATTATTATTATTAGTAGAGTCAGGATATTTATCGTTAACCAGATCCTTAGACAATGCACATCCTATATGACCTAGACACAAGTATTTCCTTTCCTGAAAATACCATGTCTAGACCTTGACCAACTAATAAACACTTTATCAGTTCCATAACATAAGAACATAAATCTCTTCTCATGTATCATTCATTCACCTTTCAATCTCAATCTCTAAAAATGAAAGAAATCACTAAACCATTAAAACTATTAAATATAAAGTAACAATTAATCTATTCTATTAAATTCATACATTGTATTCCAAAAGAATTAAACAATCAAAACAAAAAGTCAATTTTTTTTATTTTAGCTTTGGCAAGAATAATTTTGCCCAAGCGAAAATCCTCCTAGCCCAAGCGAAAATACAGTCCAGAGAGTACAACAACTTATCAAACAATTCATGCAGTTTTTACTACCACAAAGCTAGTACGCATGCCTCACATGACTAACTTAAATAGAATTTCAACTTGCCATCCATCAATTTCCACATACTCATCATGCATACAAGAATGAATAAATAATCAAAACTCAACTTAAGCTTCATGCCAGCAGAGAAACCATCACAGATGCATTTTCACAGACACACTTTGATAAGACCCTAACTCACAAACAAAATGGAATAGACAACATGCAAATCAGCTTCCCTTACCGCAGTTGAAATTCTCTCTAACAATGCCAACACCTAAGGTCCTTCGGAACTCGAATCTGCAGCAAATGACCTTTGATCAATGATCAGACTAAAACACTATGAAACTAAGCTCACAAAGGCACTGTTTGATATTTCATAGGCCACATGCAAGCTCAGAAGGTAGAGGAAAACGAAAACCTAAAATTGATTCTAAAGAAAAAAGGCAGATAACGGACTTACTCTAACAGAGATTCTAATCAGGTAGACATGCTCTGTTCTCTGCTACGAGTCCACCGGTGAACTCCGCTCGAGAAATTGATGAGAGACGGAAGTGGAGGCTTAGTGAGAAGTTAGAGGAAAGGGAAGGCAAGAGTTGTAGAGAGATGGTGGTTCAAATAGAAATAAGACTTCACTACCTACTTTTTCTATAAATATACCTGTTTTTAGTTTAATAATATAATAATCAAAATTGGGTGCTGATTCCACTTTTACCACTTCTACTCAGATATAGATTCTCTAATTTGTTACAAAAATAAATTTTCAAAATTTAAACTAAAGTTAAATTAAGATAAAAAAAATACTATAAAATTTTAATAACTAAAAAGTATATTTCAGAATAAAAATATATTAAAATAAATTATCAAAAATTAAATTAATCAGTTTTATTTTTATTTTTATTTATTTTAATATAAAACATATGTTAACAAAAATATTAAATTTATTTTATGTTATTAATTATTTTAATATTTTATTTTAATTATTTATTGTATTATAATAATAAAATATATTTATAAATATTTAATATGTTAAAATAAAAGAATAAATATTTTATTTAGTTTTAATCAGTTGACTTTATTATTTAATTGATTATGGTTGTTTAGAAAGTGACTTTCTTCACAAATGAAAGTGGAATGGCGCATAATCTTTTCTTGTTCTTCCTAATTTTATGTTTCGGTTTTCAAACTTTAATTACCTTTCTTCACTTAATATGTTTCCTTATTTGGAAACGAACTCAGTGTAAAAGTATATTTTTGCACTAGTTTTTTTGTGATACAATACAACTATATATTAGGAAGCTTCAACAATAGCATTTGCTTAAGTATGCACTTACATAAGTATTCAAATAATGATGCTATGTGGATATTAGGAAACAAGTTGTTTATGATTTCTTGTTATACTCGAGTTTTCTAGGATAAGGTGAGTAGGAATTAATAACTATTCACTGTGGAATGAAAACAATAAAAGAAAATTTACCCAATAAAAAAGGTATATTACAGAATTGCATAATAATTTATATGGAATCTAAAATATTATGATTACATTTTTTAATTCATCTAAAACTCTGAACATAGGACAAAGAGAGTATTATGATTTATTAGCATGGAAGATCTTACTTAAGACCATTTACTTAACATAATCTATTATTTGTAGAAAAGGGTACAATTTGGTTTGGATCATTACATTGTATCTTTCATTAGGTTAAGATGAACTTGCAAACCATGGATGTTGTCGGATCTCAGATATTGTTATTCTTCTGATAGGTTCCACATTAAGCATCTTTGATATTAAATCTCTTGCTCCAGGAGATAGGTAACATGGAAGAGGGAAAACCCCTCCCTGTAGAACAAAAAAAGAAAGAAAGAAGAGGCGATTAAATCTTCTTTAAGCTAGCATCATTCAAAGAACAACGTTCTTTCCATAAATAACTTCATAAACTATTAAATCGGTAAAAAAGTAATTTTGAAAGTTTTTTTCATATTTTAAAGTTTATATCAATCAACAACAACTTCATGCCATGAAATTAGAAATACCTTTATTTTGTTGAAGAGATTTGGAATGTTTTCATCATCAAAAGGTAGAATTCCACAAAGAATAAAATATAGAACTACACCACAACTCCATACATCAATCTCAGGTCCAATATATAATCTTTCACATATAACCTATGAAAAAGCAGCAAAAAGTAACCAATAAATAACATACGTTACCAGCATACGATTTTAACCTACACATACTTAATTAACAAGTCTCATTAACATTACGATAAATAATTATTATTATTATCATGATCATAAGATTTCAAACCTCAGGAGCTACATAGTTAGAGCTTCCATAACTTGTCGTAAGAAAGTGACCACCATGCATGATGTTGCTCCAGCCAAATCCAGTTATCTTGACATCACAATTGAAGTCCAAAAGTATGTTTTCAGGTCTCAAATCTCTATGAACCACCATCTTATTGTGACAATACTCCACTCCAGAGATTATCTACTTTCAAAACATATATATAATGAATAATAAATAATTTCAGGAACAAGTTTCTTAAGTTGAAAGAATACAGAAGACTTAAAATTAGTTTATACACATAAGTTTTGTGTTATAATTTGTAGAAGTTTATCAGAGAGATTCAAAATCTCTTACCTGCTGAAAAATATTACGAGCTTCATCTTCTTCTAATTTACCCCTTTCTACTATGTAATCAAAAAGCTCTCTAGATGTATACTCCATAACAACATATATGTCAGTTGGAGTTTCTATGACCTCATAAAGTTTTACAATTCGAGGATGCTTGAGCAATCTTAAAATTTCAAGTTCTAATTTCACTGCAACACAAAATTGAAGAAAAAAAAAATGGTAAGTATATTTAATTAAAGAGACTAAATCATATCAAACATGCAGGTTTTATAAAAGAAATCATAACAAAATCAGTAATATTTTTTCCAAAGCAACGCATTATTACATCCAAATTAGTTCGTGTTATGCTTAAAAAGGCTTAATCAACATAGGTTTTATTTTGTATCCTTCTTCTTTATGGAAAATAATTTATCTTCAATTACACATCTCACAAGAAATTCATCTTAACTGCCACAAAATTAAATGAAGCCTGGTAAGAAGTTACTATTATGACAACTTAAGAACTAAGTTTTAGTTATTAAGTAGTAAATAGGTACAACAGAAGAGATTGAAATGTAATTAGCATGGCTTATGTTAGGCCAACCAGAGAATGAAAGTTTAGACATTTATTAGTGGCAGAGTCCTTATAATTCCTTTCTCACAACTAAATTTTATCCTATTTTATTACCTAACTTTGCCTATAAAAGGATAGGCTATGTAATTCAGATATAACTGATATTTTTGTAAAATCTAATATCAGTGAATGTAATTTTTTAATTCATAATATATAGGTTAGTAGTATTAAAGCTAGGGAGAGTGTGGTGGTAGTGAGTAAAAAATGTTTGAGTTGGTAAAAAGCAAGAGAATTCATTTTGTTAAAAGAATAGAGTTGATATATTTTTAAACAGTTAAAACATTATGAATTGTTTGATCTCAAAATAGATAGAAAATTGTAATTTAAATATTGGGAGACTTTGATAGGTACTTGTGAGAACTTGAAGCCTTATTATCAAATCAAAGGAGTAAAAGATGTCCAACAATCAAAGTTGCTAGAAAGAGAATAAAATTCTAGTTATCAATTCGTAGAACAACATTTTGTAGGTGTTACAAATCTAATAATAAAATGAGGATGTACACTCATCATGAAGTTTAATCAACAATATTATCAAATCTAAAGTGCAACATTAAAGGATGATTAATCCACTTATAGTTTTTCATGTATAAAAACTACCACAACTTTTCAATATATATTTAAGTAGGTCTATACTTCCATTCCTCCAAATTTTGTACGTTTAAAATCAACTGTATTCTCATCTAAAATTTACTATAATCTGTCTTAATATTATCAATTTTGCTCTTACTTATGTCCATATAACAATAACTTTACTGAACAAATATTTAACAGCTTCTTCTACGTGAACACAATTCTAAAACTGTTTGTATATAAAACATAAAATAAAAATTCTTCAGTAAATATTTAGATAAATTTACGTACAAAACACTTTTAGATAATATAAATTAAATTAATTTATGTGTGATTTAAATATATTTTTTTGAGAAATTATTATGAAGAATTTTTACAAATTATCTATACCGTTATATAATTATTTGATAAATTTTTTAATTAGACAATTTTATCCTTTAATAAGTAAGACAAAATATTTAATAAAATAAATAATTTCTCTTTATTTCAAAATAACTAAATATATTTTTAAAATAACGATTCCATAATTTTCTGTACTATTTTGGTAAAATTATATATGTATATATATATATATATATATATATATATATTAAATTATATTGTTATTTTATTTTTTAGTTAATTACTCTAAAAAGTAATAAATTATAAAATAATAAAATTATATGCATATTTTAATATAATAAAAATATGAATACAAATACATATATTTTCACTAGTGTTTATATAATTATATAACATCTTAATTCCAATTCACGTTTAACCATTGTTAATTTTTTTTTTTAAAAACATAAAGGTACTTTA
>Ga0209700_102421_pt1 | contig 37798 bp, 30 predicted proteins | sample SiratroredBW_FD_187528 | JGI IMG/M metagenome (GOLD analysis project Ga0209700, IMG submission 187528) | Root nodule microbial communities of legume samples collected from California, USA - Siratro red BW (SPAdes) (version 2) | ecosystem: Host-associated > Plants > Roots > Nodule | place: USA...
TCAAAAATAACCATTTGAAGGATAAAATCTTATATGGAAACGAAGGATAAGAGAAGATTCAAACTTTCTAAGTATCATTTTAACTTTTCAATATAATATTATTTATTATTCTTTCCGTCCTATAAGGGAAAAAAAGAAAAAGAATATCAAACTAAATATACCTTTCTCAGTGTCATTTTAACTTTTCAATATAATATTATTCATTATTATTTTTCAGTCCTATCATATGTAAGAGGAAAAATAATAAATCTCAAACGAAATATAATTTCTAACTATACTCCTGTAGCATGCAACAATTCTAAAGTAATCCAATGTACATTGCAGATTTATAGTGTGTTTGATTGCCTGAACTTTGCAGATATATATAGCGTGTTTGATTTTGTGCTGATATAATGAAAATTGATTCACTTTTCAACGCTAAAAGCAACTCTGTATAGTTTTAATAACAAAACAACATTAAAAAAATCATAGTTGCGTAGTTTAACAGGAGTATTCCACAAGAATAACATAACCAATAGCATATTTGGCCTGACTTCAAGTTCATCCGAATCAATTCATGTTTTCTAAATGGAAGGAAAACAAATATAGAATATCGATTCCATTATTTTCAAACACACTACAAGTCTAATTGAAGGTGACACACAACACTACGTTAGAGTATATTTGTTTGATCCTATTATTTTACATCCATAACATCCATAAGCAAACTACACCTATTTTAAGAAATTATAAACATATGAAGACATCAGAACTAATCCATGAAATGCAATAATATTTACGAGAACAACAAAAATAGATTTGGTATGAAATGTACTAGATCCATTAAATAAGAACCGGATTAACATGAAAGGTGATAAAGTTTATTTTTATAATTAAGGCCATTGTCTTCCTAAGTCTTTATAATCACATGTTTTAACATTTGTTGGAATAAGACATCTTTCCTTTGTCTTCTGTATTTTTCTCATTTGCTCTCTAATCCTAATTTAATTTTCATGAGTCGTCTTCTTCTTCTACTTGCTCCTCTGCTTTGTTGATACACGTCAGTCATGAATCTCTATTAATCTATTATGGTATCAGAGCTCTTCTTTTAAAGAATTATGCTCTGATTTATTTATTTATCTTTTTTATTTCCTCTTTGTCATTCCGTTCTTATTCTTCTATTTTTTTAGAATGGATAAAGTTTAGTTAAATAATAAATTTTTAATGGCTAATGTCAAAAATATGAATTTAAATGTGAATAAAGGTGTTATCACTTATTACTTTTGTGGAAGGAGTGGTCATACTAAGACTATTTGTTATAGAACGAATGGTTTTCTTAAGCAAGATGCTAATCTAATGGAGGCAAGAAGACTTGCACTCATTGTGGAAAAAACAATCACATTGGTGAGACTTGTTATAAGAAGCATGGCTATCATTATGGTCACAAATTTTATAATAAAGCTGAGAATATTCATCTTTCTCAACAACAATATCAAATCATTTCTAACCTTTTCAAGAGTAATAACCGTGGGAACCAATTTTAAGTTCATCAAATTGGTTGTTTCCTCTTCGAAATCAACTCATCAGTCTTTGAGTTTCGAGGAGATCACTAACAGTAAAATTGACAGTATTGGTGATATATGGAGATTTAATTGGTTTGATTTGAAGTTTTTGATAAGAAGGGACCCTGAGTATATAAAATCTATCTTGCATCTCATCTAACCAATCATTTTCAAAGAGTTATTGTCTTGAATATGACAACCACTAGAGTAAAATGTAATCACACATGATAAATTATTAATTAATTTTGCTACTGATAGAAGATTAAAAGTGAAATTAAGAATCTACAGAACATTATATATGACATGATTTTCATTGTGAAAAGCACTTTCAGAATAATTGGCAATGACCTGATTTCAATTTTGTAATTTGACACTGATAAGATTAATTTGATGATATGAAGTGAAATGAGTCAAAGATAAACAAATGTAGGTAATAGTGCCACTATCAAGAATCTAAAACTAAAGAAGAAAAAAAATTATTTCCAATAAGTTATATATGTGTTAATTAGATATTATCTTTTGCCAATAATTTTTTTTAGCAAGAGTATCACAAAAAATTATATTCTATTTCTTTTAATGAGAAAAATTAAATCTCACGTTATAGTTTTATGCATTGTAATATTTTCATCTTCGCGGCCCTACTTTTACTCAGTCTCACTGTTACTCTGGTTTTATGTTAATCCAGTTCTTCTTTCATGGATCTAGTGCATTTCATATCTGTTATTTGTGACTTGAAATTATTCCTTAATAGTAAGAATGCTTAGAAACAAGAGGCATAGAAAATTAAGCGCTTCTTCACTCTTTCTTAAATGGTTAGTATTTGCTAACATTTCCTATAAATTGTTTATCTCTTCTCCAAAAGAATCAATCTCAACATATAAAATTCTCTCATTGTTAGAGCATTGTTAAAGAAGTTTGTTTTCGTTTATTCTCTTTCGTTCCTATTGATTTATGAGAGTATACATGTGTGAGGTGTATTTGGGTTTGGGATTGTAAGAAGTATATAAACTTCTTTTGTAATCTTCATTGTATAATTATATCATTCATAGAGTTTGATGTGTGGAAGTAGGCTATAAGCTTAACCACATTTTAGTGTCATTTTATTTACATTCTTCCGCTAAGTTTATAACAAACTGGTATCAGAGCGCTAGTAGCGTTCTGGGTTGACTCTGCATAAATAAATTATGGCAACAACAAAATTTGATCTTCAACAGTTTGATGGGCATATCAACTTTGGAATATGGAAGGTTCGCTTGATGGCTGTTCTTGTACAACAAAATTTAAAGGCAACATTAGATGTCAAAAGAAAAAGGACCTTTGAAAATGGAAGAGCAAGAATGGAACGATATTGATCAAAAGGCTCTTTCTACAATCCAACTATCCATCACTGATGATGTATTGCAAGAGGTCATATAAGAGACAACAACAGTGAAGCTATTGAATAAATTAGAGTCATTATACATGAAGAAGACGGTGGCTAATTGTCTTGGAGCCTTACAAAAATTATACATGTTACGCATACACGAAGGTACATCCATCAGAACATATATTTCTGAATTTACTTCACTAGTCATGGATTTAAAAAATATGGATGAGATGTTCTCCGATGAACAACAAGGAATGATGTTGCTTTGTTCTCTTCCTCCTTCTTACAAGAAATTTTGGGAAACACTTATATATGGGCATGAAAGTCTTGCTATAGATGCAGTAAAGTTAGCACTATTGAGTCGTGAACAGATGGAGCACGATAGTGGACGTAATGATCCTGCGACTGGCTTGTTTGCAAGAGAGCAGACAAGGGATGTTGCATCGAGTTGTCATATTAAAGGCAAGTATAGATCGAAATCTAGAAATCGAAGAGGTAAATGTCATTATTGTAAAAGAGAAGGGCATAGGAAGATAGAATGTCCAAAATTGAAAGAAAAGAAAGAGGTTGAAATAGGTAATGCAACAACTGTTGCTGAAGGTGATGACCTCGTTCTCTCTGTTGCTACGACTTTAGTTGGAGATGCATGGATCATTGATTCTAGATGCTCCTACCACATGTGTCCAAACCGAGATTGGTTTACTACTTATCAACCAATCGAAGGTGGTGTTGTCCTTATGGGAAATAATGTCTTGTAAGGTTGTTGTCATTGGTAGCATTAGAATTAAGATGAATGATGGAGTTGTGAGAACATTGACAAATGTACGACACATACCAGATTTGAGAAAGAACCTTATTTGGGGCATATGAGTGAAGCTGGAATGACTATTTTGAGTAAGCGTGGCTTGCTTGGTAATAAAGTTGGAAAACTTGACTTTTGTGAACATTGTGTCTATAGGAAGGAGACTAGAGTCAAGTTCAACACTGCTATTCACAGGACTAAGGGCACTGTTGATTACATTCACTCTTATTTGTGGGGTCCTGCGCCTGTTCCATCAAAAGGTGGTGCTAGATACCTATTGACTTTTATCGATGATTTTTCAAGAAAAGTTTGGGTTTATTTTTTGAAAAATAAGAATGATGTTTTTTCAAATTTTAAGAAATGGAAAGTTCTCATAGAGAATCAAACTAACAAGAAAATCAAGTGTCTTCGAACAGATAATGGTTTAGAGTTTTGTGAAGGGAAATTCAATGAGTTTTACGAGAATGAAGGCATAGTAAGGCATCGTACTGTGCGAAAAATACCTCAACAAAATGGTGTTGCAGAACGTATGAACAGAACCCTTTTAGAAAGAGCTCGTTGTATGTTATCTACCGCTAACTTATCAAAGGATTTTTGGGCGCGATTAATATGGCTTGTTATTTAGTGAATTGTTCTCCTTCTACTGCAATTGAGTGTAAAACGCCTGTTGAGGTATGGTCTGGTACTCCTGCTGATTATTCTGCTCTAAGAATATTTGGTTGTCCTGTATATGCTCATACTAGTGATGGAAAGCTTGAGTGAAGGGCACAAAAGTTTATATTTCTTGGATATGCGTCGGGGGTGAAAGGTTACAGGTTATGGTGTACTGACCTTCATCCACCCAGGTTCATAATTAGTAGAGATGTAAAGTTCAATGAATCAACCATGCTACACTCGTCAAAGGAGGTTAGAGATGCAGAAAAAGAGGATAGTATCAACTAGCAAGTGGAGTTTGAAGTTAACAGTCCACACAAACTAGATACAGATACTTCTAAACGACTTGTTTAAGAAGAAGTGCAAGAATCTATTGATCAGCTAGATGAAACTCCATTGACACAATATAATCTTGCAAGGGACAGAACAAGGAGGCAAATTAAACCTCCTCAGAGGTATGCTCAAGCTGACGTAGACTCTTTTGCTTTATCAGTTGTAGAGGATATTGAAGCACAAGATCCTATAACATATTGTGAGACTATCACAGGTAATGAGTCTTCACAGTGGATTGGTGCCATGAATGAAGAACTAGAGTCTCTTTATAAGAATCGTACTTGGGAGTTAGTGAAACCACTAAAAGGTCAGAAGGTCATTGGCTGCAAATGGGTATTCAAGAAGAAAGATGGATCCCCTGGAGTTGATGCAACGCGTTACAAAGCACGCTTAGTGGTTAAAGGTTTTAGCCAAAGGGAAGGAATAGACTTCAATGAAGTGTTCTCTCCCATTGTGAAACATAGCTCCATTCGGGTGTTGCTAGCCATAGTTGCATTGTTTGACTTAGAGCTTGAGCAGCTCGATGTTAAGACAACTTTTCTACATGGTGATCTTGAAGAACAAATTTATATGAAACAACCATAAGGTTTTGTAGTTGAAGGAAAGCAAGATCATGCTTGTCTTTTGAAAAAGGCGTTATATGGCTTAAAACAGTCTCCGTGACAATGGTATAAAAGATTTGATTCTTTTATGATTAGTCATAATTACTCTAGAAGTAATTATGATAGTTGTGTGTACCATAAGAAGTTACTAGATGGTACATATGTGTATTTATTACTTTATGTTGATGATATGCTCATTGCCTCTAAGAGTATATCTGAGATCAACAAGCTCAAAACACTGCTCAACAATGAATTTGAAATGAAAAATTTTGGAGCAGCAAAGAAGATTTTGGGCATGGAAATTCGTAAGGATAGGAACGCTGGAAAATTATACTTATCATAGAAAAAGTATATTGAAAAAGTACTTCAACGGTTTGGAATGCAAAATGCGAAGCTTGTGAGTACTCCATTAGCATCTCATTTCAAATTATCAGTTACACTTTCACCACAGTCTACTGAAGAAGAGGAGCAAATGTCACATGTTGCTTATGCTATTGCATTCGGAAGCATAATGTATGCTATGGTTTGTACTCGTCCAGACATTTCACAAGCAGTTAGCATTGTCAGCAGGTACATGGGAAATCCTAGAAAGATGCATTGGCAAGCTGTGAAATGGATACTTTGATATTTAAGAGGTACTAAAGATATTGTTTGGTATTTCATAAGAACCACAATACATGTACTAATGTTGTTGGTTATGTTGAAAAGCAACTTTACAGTCCACTATTGCACTATCCACAACTGAAGCTGAATACATGGCAGCAGCAGAAGCGGTGAAGGAAGCTATATGGCTTCGATCTTTGGTGGATAACTTGGGATTGAAACAAGATATCACAATTGTGTACTGTGACAGTCAAAATGTCATACATTTGAGTAAAAATCAAATGTATTATGAAAGGACAAAACACATTGATGTTCACTATCATTTTTTAAGAGAGATCATTTCACAAGGTAATATTATTGTGAAAAAGATTGATACTTCTGATAATGCAGTAGATATGTTTATAAAGTCAATTCCAATTTCTAAATTCCAACACTGCTTGGACATAATTGGTGTTCGTATCATTTGAAGAAAACACATGCAGTTTCAGTTTTGAATTCAAGTCAAGGTGGAGAATTGTTATTTGTGACTTGAAATTATTCCTTAATAATAGGAATGCTTACAAACAAGAGGAAGAGAAAATTAAACGCTTCTTCACTCTTTCTTAGATGGTTAGTATTTGCTAACATTTCTTATACATTGTTTCTCTCTTCTCTAAAAGAATCAATCTCAACATATAACATTCTCACATTGTTAGAGCATTGTTAGAGAAGTTTGTTTTCGTTTATTCATTTTCGTTGTTATTGAGTTATGAGAATATACATTTGTGAGGTGTATTTAGGTTTGGGATTCTAAGAAGTATATAAACTTCTTTTGTAATCTTCATTGTATAATTATATCATTCATAGAGTTTGATGTGTGGAAGTAAACTATAAGCTTAACCACATTTTAATGTCATTTTACCGTTAAGTTTATAACAATACCAAGTCTAGTTTTGTTGTTCTCCTAAATATATTATTGCATCTCACGGATCTAGTACATATCTTGTTGTTATTAGCATGGAAAAGTGAATCAACTTTTATTATATCAGCACAAAATCAAACACTATAAAATCTGCAAAGTTTAGGCAATCAATATTAGAATTAGGAGAGAAGAAAATTTCAATACATACATACTTACATCAAATTGAAAAGGAAAATAGTAAAATTTAGAGATATTGATGAAATTTGTGCTTAAACGAGAAGCTATAATTCAAATTATTTCGATTAGATGTATTACTATATAAACTTTTCTGATTTTAATGAATAAAATAATAGCTTGAATCAGATGAGTTATGGGATAATTACTAGGCTTATTATAAGTGTTAATTGTTGAAGAAAAAAACAAGTTGGATAACGTGTCAAGCCTTTTCAAGGGTATTCTTACTTCAGTTTAAGCATCTAACTTCACCTTGAATTTTCAATTTATTCTTAAATTTACGTGTATTTTAATAAAATTCCTATATTGGTCAGCCTGTTAACTTATACAAAATAGAATTGCTGCATGCTACAGGGGTATAAGTAGAAATTACATTTAGTTCAAGATTATTATTTTTCGTCTTGTATATGATAGGATAGAAAAATAATAATGAATATATTACATTAAAAAGTTAAAATGACACTGAAAAAAGTATAAATACAAATTACATCAAGTTCAAGTTTGAGATTCTTTTTCTTTTTATATTGAAAAGTTAAAATAATACTTAGAAAGTTCAAATCTTCTCTTATCCTTCTTTTCCATATAAGATTTTCTCTCTTCACTTGCATAACCCACATTCATAGTAATCTCCACCACATTTTTAAAATGGTTATTTCTGAAACTGGTAACATTCTTTGTCTCCACAAAATTAATGTTTTCCAGAGCACCCTCAGTTTCTCTTTTGCTTGGGGATAAGGTTGGACATCCAATACATAATTTGTTGCTGATAAAAAAATATACCAACATTATCTTATTTTACATATATTTTAAAAAATTAAGTTAGAGACTAATTTAGAATCTGATGGTATAGGTCACTAAAACTTTGGTAGTTAGCTAATGTTAGATACCAATTATTTGACTTAATTTGCCACTAAATTCAATCATTACTTCTATTTTGTAGTTATTTAACAACTAAAATATAATTTGGTGACTATTTTAGTCATAATTAATAATTATTTCATTTGATAACTAAAAATTGGTCTCTAAAGAAACTTTTTTTGTAATGATATATTAAGGTAATCATTTATTATATTTAATAAATATGATAAATATTCTTTTAATGATCAAATACATATTGTGTGTGGTTTGGAATTATTATATTTATAAAAAATTATATATTTAGTAAGTATTTATTAATTTTTAAAATAAATAAGATCTCATAAATATTATATTTAATAACGATATTAATTTCAATAAACAAAATTGGTGAAGGTAAGAGAATTCAAAATTAAATATTGTGTGAATTCGTACGTTAATTAGTTTTTAATATATTAAATACATAGACTGTGTACGATGTTAATTATATATTAACTGTAATAAATATAATGACTAATATTATTTTGTTTGCGTTGAATGCATAAATAAAATAAAACGTACAGGCGTTTAACTATATATCGTATTTAATAATATAACAAATAATATTATTAATAAAGTTTGTGTAACATTAATTATATATTAAATTTAATAAAATGAATAAATACTATCGTTTAATAATTAAATGCATATGTGTGTCTTTTTAATAATTATATTTATTAAAAATTTAAATATCGACATGGCAGGATTTGTACAAAACTTATACTAATTCAAAATATAACTTAAAGTATACAATAAAGAGAGTAAAAAAACAATCTATTATTTTTCAACATATTGGCATTTGTATTTATAAGAAAGTATAGTCATTGTACTACAATACAAACAACACATATAACAAAATTTATAAATAAATTTTCAACAAAAAAAAAATATATGAAAGAAGAAATTTTAATTAACAAACCATAAAAATTCAATTTTATTCAAATATCAATACATATCCGTCTATAGACCATACATGTATTTATACATTAAGAATATTCAATAAATACAATATCAATCTACATTTATGAGGAATACTCCTACTAAGAATGTCCAATCAGATACTAACTTGATCAAAATCAATACTTAGATTTGTCCGTTCACTTAAAAAAGAATAAATCACCATAAGTTCATCATTACCCCTCTTTACAATGATTTATTAACCAAAACTTAAACATCATTTAATATCAAAACATCATCCTTATATAGAAACTAAAATCTTATAACTAAATATCCAGATAATCTATCAGAAGTTACTATTAAAAACATAAATCACTTTCCTTATATAAACTTTTTTTCTTTAAAAAACAACTTTCAAACTTTAAAACAATAAAACTATTCAAAATCTAGATACTTAAAATAAAGTATCCAAACATATCAAAATTTAATATAAGCTTAACCAAGAATTAAAAGATTATCTTTTTCAACTACACGTAAACAAAATTTATTTTAATTAAAAGTTTAATCACTTAAAAATAATTTTTAACTATTCAATTACAATAGAGTATGATTAGATTATGAAAGAATCAAATTTAAGAAAATAAATTTAGAAAAAAGTCAAAAAAAAAGAAAAAGAAAATCATCTTGTCAACGAAGAAGAGAGAAAAAATTGAAGAGAGAAAGAGAAAAAAGAAAAAGGAAAAAGAATAAGAGAAAAAAATGAAGAGGCGAGTTTAAATTTAATAATATATATATATATATATATATATATATATATATATATATATATATATATATATATAAATATATATATATATATATATATATATATATATATATATATATATATATATAATTATATAAATGGTCATATACTTACTAAGTATAGTTTATTTTTCCTAAAAATTATATTTTAATAAATATTTTTTTATTTTAATTATATAGAAAACATAATAATTTTTTTAGCTTTTATATAAATACCATATTAAAATCATTAAATAACAAATTTATTAAATATTTTAATTGTAATACCCTAAAAAATAACATGAGAATAAAAACTAACCCTAGAATTAAGATAATACCTGAATATTTTTTTAATAGAAAAGTTGTTTAAGTAAATAAAAAATAGTTATTTAATTTTTATTTTTATAATAACAACCACCAACTCTCTTTAAGAATATATTTTGTTTTATTTTTATAAAACTACCAACTCTCTAAAATGTTGTTCTTCTCCTTTTCTTTGTTTTCGCTCTAAAATTTTGCATTCTTTCCAATCAGATCGTTGAACAGAGTTAGGTTGTCCGTGATTTTAGGATTTTTAAACTCCTTTGAGTGTCGTTACTCTATAGAGGTAAGGAAAGCTAGTTATGTGTTTTTTTTTTTAATAAATGTTTGTCTCGTTTGAAATAGAAATTTATTTAAAATTATGATATTTAGTAAGGAAAGCCAATTGTTTATTGTTTTAAATGTTGGGTAAGGGAAGCTAGTTTGATTATTTTTAATAGATATTGTAATTAATTTTTTTTTGAGATATGAATTGGATGAAGTTGAATGAAATTGAATGAGTGTTTATGTATTGTATGATGTAGTATCAATGTTTTTGAATGATGTGATGTGTGATCGAGACATATCTGTGTTGAATTTTCTTTTTGTATAAGGGTTGGAGCATTCCTAAAATTCTCCCATTAATTTTAATTCTTTATTGTTAAAAAAAAAATATCTATTTTTCTCTAAAGACCACGCCCATAACATTGTTACCAATAAGCATAGTGAGATACTCTGAGGTAGCTTCGAAGCTTAAAGATAATTTGTACAAAAGCTCCGTAGGAGAAATTGGGGTGGAGTTGACCAGACTGCAAAGCTATCCAGCCATGCTGAATTGCAAAAGAATGAAAATATCATTTAGGTATTTTGAGGTGTCAAAATTGTCTAAGTGAAAGGGAAAGATGATTTCTTTTAGAGAGAGAGTTACTTTAATTAAGACATTAAAACTTACATTTTCATGTTCATGTTATATATAATATGTAATCAATGCCATAAATTTAATATCCACCAATAATTTCATATATGTCACCCATCGAGAAGAAATATAAAAAATAGTTACAAGAAACATTTACCATTTACTTGTCCATTTAGTAGCATCTAAAGAGTTAATTCTTGTAAAATTCAACATCCATAGTATTCAACACAAGTTCTCTTTTTCAAAATAAAAAATGGAAAATTTCATGAAGATGTGATTGCTTGAGTCACAGTCTTGGGCCTTTCTCTTTTTCAAAATAAAAAATGGAAAATTTCATGAAGATGTGATTGCTAGAGTCACAGTCTTGGGCCTTTCTACAACAGTAGACGACAAACACAATCAGAACTTGTTCACAACCTTAATTAGCTTTCAACTCCTCTATCAGTCTCCACATTCTGTTTGTTGTCTTCCTCCGTGGTGGAGTGGTGGAAACGACGGTGAGAGTCTGTTTGGATAAAAAAATTACTATCAAATGTATTACGTTTTACAATGTTTATTTTATTCTTTTAAAGTATATATAAATTATGATAATGTTCGTATATTTTGCAGCCAAGATCAAGACCCAAATAGAAACCATAATACACAAATGTAAGTAGTTTTGGTATCTTCTGTATTTGCACCAAATCCTATTAGATCTACCAATGCGTGGTTGACCTTATCTACTTTAATACAATACATAACTGAGTTGAATCTGTATTCCAGATAGCCTTTGCAATCAAAATAGAGGGTGCCACATACCCTATAGGCCATGAGGTCCTTATGTATTGTTTCTAGCCCTCTTCTCCTGTTAAACTTTGTTATGCAGCTCCATGACATCCTTTTCTAATTGTTTCATGACAGCCAGTCTCAACTACAGGGTCTATGACTGCTATTAATTCTGCTATGAAGAAGACCAGAGTTGCTAGATATTGAACTGCCAAAAGTCCTCATAAGTCTTTCAGCTGGAGAAAAGTCTTCATCTATCCTCCTAAATCCTAGTGTATAACTATTTTGTGGATACAATGAACTGCCAGAGTTTCACAAATAGGCATTTGAAAAATGTAGTGGAGATTAGTTAAATGTTGGTTATGCAAGTGAAGAGAAACAAGCATTTATGGAAAAGAAGGATAAGGTTCCAACTTTACAAGTATCATTTTAACTTTTCAATGTAATATTATTTATTATTTTTTCTGTAAGGTAAAAAGAAAAAGAATCTCAAATTTTTCTTTAGAAAGTGTAAAGTAAAGAAATTGAGTTTAAAGTTTCACATATATTCTATGAGAAAAATCATTGGAATCACAAACTAACTTTGCTAATGTCTTGAAAATAAATTAGATTTTGAATGGTACGATGATTTATTTTTAGTTATTAAATTAGATTTTTTTTATAATAGGTATCTACTTCCGTTTCTTTTCATAATAGATTTTTTCACAAACTAAGAAGTATTTGTCATATTTTTGGTCATGGATTTGGTTTACTCTCCATAGTTTTGTATTTTTTCTTTTTTCTTTTAATAATATATGTTATGACATATCATTACTGAACTTTGAAATATTAGTCTAACTGAAATATCAAAATTTATAACCATACCTAATATAAATTTAAATAAAAAAATATAATATTTCTTTATACCTTTTTCAGTTCATTTTAACTTTTCAATGTAATATTATTCATTATTATTTTTCTGTCGTAACATATATATATATATATATATATATATATATATATATATATATATAATATATATATATATAACTGGAAAAATAATAAATCTCAAACTAAATATAATTTTTAAAGTAATCCAACGTACATATTCTGTATTAGTTAACAGGGTGACCAAAATAGGAATTTTATTAAAGTACACGTAAATTAAGAATAAATCGAAAGTTGAAGGTGAAGTTATATGCTTAAATTGAAGTGTGAATACCCCTGAAAAGGCTTGAAAATGTCTCGTTATACAACTTGTTATTTTCTTCAACAATTAACACTTACAATATAAGTCTAATACTTATCCCAACTGTTTAACGCTATTATTTCATTGAATTACACGACATTAAATTCAGAAATGTTTATATAGTAATCGAAAGAATTTGATTTTTTTTTTCTTAAGCACAAATTTCATAATTATCTCTAAGTTTTACTATTTTTCTTTTCAATTTGATTTAAGTACGTGTGTCTTGAAATTTTCTTCTTTCCTAATTATAATATTGATTGCCTACATTAAAAGCAAATTAAAAAAATTATAGTTGAGCACATTAAAAAAATTATAGTTGAGCAATTTGACAGGATACTCCACAACAATAACATAACCAATAGCATGTTTGGCTTGACTCCACTTTCATCCAGATCAATTTATATTTTTCAAATTGAAGGAAAACAAATATAGAATATTGATCCCAGTATTTCCAAACGTAGAAAAATGGCCTTCTATGTCAGTTCTGGAAGACATTCTACATCAGTTCTGGAAGACATTCTACATCAGTTCTGAAACCAACATAGATATAGGCGACGTAGAAAGACTTGGACATATAACGTCGGTTGTGCAATCGACGTAATATGTACGTCACTACATGGGTTGAAAATAGAAACCGACATCATATACCCAACTAAAATAACTAAATTACAGACTGAGAGGTGAATACTACGTCGGTTGTAACTTACAATCTACGTAAAAAGTTTTTTTTTTTTAAAAAAGTAAATTTAATGGGTTGATAAATCTCTAATCGATACAAGAAAACACCACAAAAAAATTAGAATTTTCTAACAAGTATAGATATGTGAAATCAAATGCTGTAATCTAAAAAAATAGGTGAAAATATTAAAAAAATAAAAACAAAATCCTAAACGATGGAATTTTGGAATTTCTGAAGGCCCAACCGCCTTCACTTGTTGGCTAGCGAATTCGTTACCCCATTTCAAACAACTTTCATTTTTAGAGCGTCTCAATCCAAACTATCTATCAAAAGTTATGGTCATTTTAAGTTTTTTCATCCTAAAATTTTTGAAATCCAAAATTTATGATACAAGCATACAGAAAGCAGTCCAAGCATACAACTAATAGAACAACATTTCAAAGATAAGAAAACATACCTCTTGTAGACAATAAGAGCAAAACTAATGAACGCAAATGGACCCAAATTAAATCTACCAAAACCACTAAATGCAAAAATGAAGTAAATAAAACCACAAAGACAATGAGAGCGAAGGAAAGTAGGGGAGATTAACATGTGATGTACCAGTGAGAGTGAATCCGAAAAGCGAACCAATGACACACCCAAAACACAAACCGAAAACATCAACTTAAGGAGTGTTCCAAACCAAACTTGAAGAGTAAATGAAACTGGGGGAGTGATTGAAACAATGACACAATGTCACGTACAACAGTGAAGGAGAAGGAAAAGCAATAGGACTTAGTGAAAGAGAACGAAGCATAAGAATGAAGCGCGAAAGTACCATAAATTTCTAATTTTAACTCGAGAGAGATACTATGTCAGTTGGGACCCAACCGACGTAGTATCTGGCCAAATTTTATCCATTTTTTCCCAAAATTCACTCGCGCACTACGAGAGAGATACTACGTCGGTTGGGATCTCCCAACCGACGTAGAATCTCTATCGCCGTTTCAAAATTTTATAATTTTTAATTTTTATTTTTTCAGTCTTTTTATATGTCGGTTATTTGTGAAACCAACGTAGAATATGATATATTATGTTGGATTTGTGTGAACCGACGTAGAATATGGTATATTACGTCGGATTTGTGTGAACCAACATAATATTAGAGTATATTTGTTTGATCCTATTATTGTACATCCATAAGCAACGACCTTGGAAACAACCTTAGGTGGGTAAGGGTAAGGATTTGGGGTGTACCTCTTGCCATGTCGAGCCGCAAGTGTTTTGAAAAGATTATAGCAACAGTGGACATAGTTGTAGCGATAGATGAAGATACAACACAATTGAGAAGTTTGGAATACGCAAGGGTCAGGTCAAATTATCGTTGCACGCCAAAACAAATTTGAAGGTTACAGTAAAAATCAATGGTATAATATGCCCGGATAAGGTTGTAGAGGAAATGGGACAAACTGTAGTTCAACACTGTAAATGCGCTTATGAAGGGGAAGACAACAATGCAGAGATATTGTCTGAAGACTCAATGTAGAAGGGGTCTTATGACATGACCCAATATGGTAAAGGTAGCTCAAATGACTTTGAAAGTGTGAACGACGTAGTTTAACGAGTGGAGGCTACACTATCTTAACTAGAGAAGATGGAGAGAAACCACGAAAGTGACTCAGTGAAAGAAACTCACACATGGAGAACAACGAGTTAACTCGGTGATGTGGTAGTCGTTCAGAATGTCTGCCAAGGTATGTGGCTCGAGGAGGAGTATGCAATGCATGTTGGAGAAGCTAGGTCAGAGTCACAAGTGGAGCGGGAGATAAACGGAAACTTCAAACGTGATCATCTGATGTGGCTTTTGAGCAGGCCTAACCAACCAATTTCAAGGGCTTCTAAACTGGGCACTAGTTCAACGGCTCCAACCCATAACGCAATTAACCTACTCGCGAATGAGGAAGGGTGACTTAGGTTAAGGCGAGGCCCATTTTTTGAAAGTAAATGTTGAGGGTCTCGAAGTTTATAGTTTAAATGCCCCATATGTCGAGCAAGAACCTGGTGGACTCTTTCTTTCTCTCAAAGATGCGCTCCCAAGCAGTGATGGTGCCAACGTCAATAAACGTCCACACACGACCGATGAAGGAGATATGAAGCTCATCAGGGCTTGCTATATTGATCATGGATCCATGCTCAAGAGGGGATCCCTTATTTAAGGGAAATGCTCCAGGCCAAGTGGCAAAAACAATAGGGTACTCGATACAGACAATATGCTTATAGTGAGCCAAAAAAGGTACGTTATCCCGTCTCCGTCTTTATGAGTCTAGTTGGTGGAAAGACCTTTGAAGGGTGTGTGGGGTAGGTTTGGAAAGTTTGTGGTTCCACGAAAATATAAATTGGGTTCTTGGTTAAGGTACAAAGATATCTTTTTGGGAGGATAAGTGGTTGGGTTAGGGGAGCTTAAAAAATAGTTACCGAAGGGTGTATGCAAACTCATGCATGAAAGATGTTAAAGTGGGTATGACAGGATTGTGGTACGAAAACTTGTGGGAATGGAATCTAAGTTGGAGGAGAAATTGGTTTAAATGGGAAAAACCAATAGTTCAGGATTTGTATCAAGAATTAGAATCTTGTAAGCCAAAGAAGGATTTAGATGATATTTGGTTTTGGTTAGGAGATAGAAATGGAAGTTACACAGTTAAGTCGACGTACAACAAGATTAGGAATGATATGAGAGGGGATAATGACAAACTGTTCTTTAAACTTTGGACAACAAAGACACTGCCATATGCTCAAATTTTTTATTGGAGAGTGTTGTTAGACAAGTTACCAACAGCTGGAAACTTAGTTAAAGTAGGTATTCAGGGCATTAACAACATGTGTGTATTTTGCCAGAACCAAGAGGAGACTATTAGTCATTTATTGTTTACATGTCATAAGGTTAGCAAAATCTAGTATATGTGTGATTCTTGGGTTGGGGTTCATTCTGTTCACCATTACTTGCCAAAGGATCATTTCCTTAGCTTTGAGATTCCCTTCTTAAATTCTAAATGTAATTTGATGTGGAACGTAGTTTGGATGGGTTTGGTTTGGAACATTTGGAAGGCTAGGAATAATGTTCTATTTAGGAACAAAATTTTTTATGTTGAGGAGGTTTATGTGGCAGCACAGATTAATACATGGAATTGGATTCATAGGAACTAGATTGTTTTAAAAATGTTTTGCAGAGTTATGGCTTGGAAGTTGACGAAGTTGCTAGGGGAAGGTTCACAACCAGATCTAAACAATAGGAAAAAATAAATTGCTTTCTCTTAAGTTGGAGTGTGCCTTCATTACTACATCAGTAAACTTTGGTTTTTTATCTAATTCATGCTATCGGTATTGTCCATGTTTTGTTGTACTGATGACTGGTGTAAGTAGGTGTTTAGGCATATGTTAGATGCTCTTGAATGCTTTTTAAGCTACTTTTGAGTTTTGCTTTGAGTATTGGTCACACAAAGATTTACTTGTGGAGATAAATTAAGATTGTAGTTCTTATTTTGATATTTATGATGATCCATAAATTCAGAGTTATGTTACTTTATATACAAGAGTTGGAACACCTCTTAAGTGTTTTGATTAATTTATTTTTTTATGGCTAAACAACTCTACTCTTCGTAACTGCAATAGATTATATTGTATTAGGTTTAGTTCTGATGACGTGAGTAGGTTATGGAATTTAGGTTAACAAATTGGGTTCAATAGCATTGAACCTGACGAAAGTATCATAGAACAATTTGAATCCATGGACAACATGAATTTCGAGAGGAACTCAGGTGATAGAGGGGAACCCAACACTTAGATTAATGAGGATATTGATTTGCAATGTTAGGGGTTTTAAGGGGAGGGACTGGCAAATGGAAGTATATTAAGGAAACTATAATGAAGGAAGATCTAGACATGGTATGTGTACAAGAAACAAAAACAGATTCTGATGATCCTAATATGTGTAGGGGATTATGGGACACCAACATGGCTAGATTGGGTAAGAAAAATTGAGGAGAACAGAGCTGGTGGAATTATTACTATTTGGAATATGCTTAAGTTTAAGTTTATTACATCCGATAGTGGTAAAGGTTATATTATTAATAAGGGTAACTTGTTATAATGTGATGAACAAGTTGTCATTGTTAACGCGTACTCTTCTTGTGACCACAATGAAAAATGTGAAATATGCAATGACCTTATTAGGAGAATGAGGATTGAACAGATAAAGGTCTGGTGTGTTGTAGGGGATTTCAATGCAGTGAGAAAATCATCGGAAAGAAAGGGGGTTAATGTTATGGTTAGAGGCACCTGAGAAATGGAAAAGTTTAATTTATTCATCCAGAATATGGAGTTGAGTGATATATATATATGATAGGTAGAAAATTCACTTGATATAGTACTAGTGGGACTACTATGAGTAGGCTAGATAGAGTTATGCTCTTGAACCATTGGTTAAATAAATGGCCTGATAGTAGCCAGTACATTTTGGATTGCTCAATTTTTTATCATTGTGCAATTGTGTTGAAACACAAGATCATTGACTAGGGCCCTACCCAATTTAGGGGCTCGAATGTGTGGAGAACACATGTTGAATTTTCTGAGAGGGTTTCAAAACTTTGGGAAGAATATCAAGTTACAGATAATGGCATCTGGGTTTTGAAGGAGAAATTGAAATGAATGAAAGCTGATTTAAAGGTATGGAATAAGGAGTGCTATAGGAATATTAATAATAAGAAACAACTGTTAAAACTTGCATGTACCACCCGGTTAAAATAAAAACCGCAGTGGTAGGGGACATACCACCGCGGTTGTTTGGTTAACAAACACGGTAATAGGTATCATATCACTGCGGTTGTTAACCAAACAACTACAGTAGTATGTCCTTTCGCTATTTTTTCGCCCACTCTGGGAAAATTCTTACAACGGTTTCCTTATAATCAGAATGGTATGTGATACTTTCTACTGTAGTTCTACAACCGCAATAATAGCTTTTATACGTTTTACTGCGGTTGAAGGGAAAGATGATTTCCTTAACAGAGAGTTACTTGAATTAAGACATTAAAACTTACATTTTCATATTCATGTTATATATATAATGTAATCAATGACATAAATTTAATATCCACCAATAATTTCATACATGGTCACACATCGAGAAGAAATATAAATTAGTTACAAGAAGAGTTCTCGTGTAAACATTTACCATTTCACTTGTCCATTTAGTAGTATCTATAGAGTTAATTCTTGTAAAATTCAACATCCAACACAAGTTCTCTTTTCAAAATAAAAAATGGAAAATTTCATGAAGATGTGGTTGCTAGAGTTACAACACATGTATATTTTCAAATTATCAATAAATGCTTCTCTTATTTTCCTCCAGTATTTCCATCTCCCCGATCTTCTTAAACAAATGCCTGGAGAAGTTTTACTTAAGCATAAAGAAGCTCATTTCCATCGTGGTCGTTCTCCTACAAACAAAGCCAATAGTCACCATAATATTAAGTTTGACATGTTTTATGAGAACAATCATCGTTTACATATATCTTGTTTTTGAAAAAATAATCTGTAAAATAATATTCATTATATGCTTCAAAAAAAACTACAATCTTCTCTAAACGAAATATTTTTTAGTTTAATAACCAAATATAAACTAATGAACAACATATGAATAAGAAATATGTAAGAACTAGCAAAAGCTATGAATTTAATTAAGCATAAGCTATATAATACCTTGGTACTTCCTTAATTTGATGTTATCAATCTTAGAAAAGTATATGTTTTTGCATTTTCATCGTCTTCATCTTTGCCCATGCTCTTAGCTCTTTACCCAAACTCTTAATATTCGGAGATAGCTGGAAATAGTCGTTGATGGAATTTCGACTACTTGGTTGAGAAAACTCTCTGAAAATCTACTTTATATAGATGCAAAAGTGGGGATGAGTAGATGAGTAGTTCAGGAAGAGAATTAAGATTAATTAATTTTTTAGTAATTTTCCTTTTGAACTGATTATTTAAATAGATTTAAAATAAAAAATATTAATTACAACATATATTTAACTATTAAATAATGTTATTTATGTAATATATTAATGTATGCTTTAAATTATTTAAGTGATGTCATTAAAAATATTACACAAAATTAATAAATGCAATAATATCTTAATGTAACATACAATAACCATAATTTATGTATTTAATTATTTGTGTAATATATTAATATATGCATTAATTTAATCTATTATATAATAAATATAGTAAAACTTTACCCAACATCGGAAATCGTAATTTGATTTTAAAAATATTTATGATAAAATCATAAATTACATCCTTGTAAAACTTTTAATAGAAAACATAAGCAATAAGCATGAGTGTCCTCCTAAGGGATCATTCACAAATAAATACAAGTGACAAGCACCGTAACAAAACCAACTTTACGATGACATAATTATTGTTACTATTATTCTTATTCTAATAATTATTATTATTATCATTATTAATATAATATTAATAATAATATTAAAAATAATATTAATCATAAAATTAATATCAATAATATTAATATTATTAAAAATATCATTCATAATAATATTAATTAACAATATTAACAATAATAATATTAATAATCATATTGTTAATAATGTTAATAACATTAATGATAATAATAATAATTATTATTATTATTATTATTAATGATATTAATAATAATAGTAATAAAATTAATAATAATAATACTAAAATAATAAAATTAATATTAATTATAATAAAAATAAAATTATTAATTACATAATGTTAATAATAATTATTATTATTTTTTATTAGTATAACATTAAAATTTTTAATAATGTTAATGACAAAAATAATAATAATAATAATTTTAATAAAACTAATTATTACTATTGTATGCGAAAAAATCCATAGGTAATTACATACCAATTTAAACCTCTACGTAATTACGTATGGATTTGGATCCATATTCATAGGTAATGTAATTACTTACAAACTTTTTTGCAGATAAAATTGGTAAATAAAACCCGTAGATAAATTTGTATGAAATAAATCCGTACGTAAAATGCGTAGGTAATGCTAAATTTACTGAGTGATAAAAATCTATATATAATAATCCATAGGTAAATCAAGAATTTCTTGTAGTGAATCTAAACGAAATATTTCTCTTACCTTGAACTATGGTGTTAAAGATATCAATTTGTGACATCATCCTTTCATCCCTCTGATGAAATATTTAGTATTTTGAAAAACTTTTATCCTTATATTACTGTTGATAAATCATACATTTGTGATACTTGTCACCAAACCAAATAGAGAAAACTCCCTTTTTCTCTTAGTAATACTCATGCTACACATCATTTTTAACTTGTTCATATTGATATTTAGGGTCCTAGTTCTATTTCCTCTACAAATTGTAAAGATATTTCTTTACTATTGTTGATGATTTTTCTATATATACTTGAATTTTCCTTATGCATAACAAATCTAAAGTTCAAACTAATGTTGTTAATTTTATATATTATGTTGAAAATTAACTCAAAACTTCTATTAAAAAATATCGAAACAAATAATGGTGTTGAGTTTGCTATGAAAGATTTTTATGCTTCCAAAGGCATTATGCATAAGACCACCTCTGTTCAAAATATGAACAAAATAATATTTTGAAACACAAACATCAACCTCTTTTAAATGTTACTCGTGCCTTATTTTTCTAGTCTAATTTGCCTATTAATTTTTTTGGTGTTTTGATATTCAACATATTGCTTTTCTAATAAACTACATGCCTACTCCTTTTCTTAATAATAAAACTCCTTTAGAAAAACTTCATGTCAAAATTTGTGATATTTCTACGTTATGGATTTTTTGGTGTTTATTTTATTCTTTTACACTTATTGCTCATAGAAAAAAAGAATTCGATAGTCATGTTGCTCCTAGTATTTTCCTTGATTTTAAACCTTACACAAAATGATACATTACTTAAATCTTAAGAATCATAAAATTGATATTTCTCAATATGTTGTTTTTCATGAAAATCATTTTCCCTGTCATTCTTCTTTTGGAAATAATAATGATCCTAATAATTTATCTCTTCCTATTCCGTAACGTTATGCCTAAACTTATGATGATCTTAATATGTATAATGAAAATTTTGAGTATACTAATGATAATCTTGTCAATGACCTGCTTCCTGTTGATGAAAATATTGTTGATACCACTTTTAGAAGGTCAACAAGGAATACAAGACTGCCTGCTTATCTTTAAGATTTTGAGACCAATATTGATGCAATCCTGCCTTTAAGACTGCATACAAGAATAAAATATTGATGCAATCCTGCCTTTAAGACTGCTTATAAGAATAATGAGGTCACTGAGCTATAGTCTTGATCAAGAGCTTATTGTTCCATCTCCTCATTAAGAACACCACTCTTTGTCATTTCAAGAGAAAAATCATCATTTGGGACAACATTAACCATGGAAACTCAAAGCATTTCTCAAGAATCAAGTAAAGTTAACGATATAAATAATCCCAATAAATCATCATCAAATTTAGTATTTGTTAGCACTAGTGGGCTACTGTGATGATTTGATGCAGCCAACTAAGTGAAGGAGTTCAAGACCTTATGATCATATGTGGAATGCATGAAGATTTCATGAAGATTGAAGATTTGGTCTAGAACTTAGGAGTGTGTGTTTTGGGGTAAGTTTGAGGTCTAATCAGTGATGCATGCAATCTTTATCAAAGATAAGCTCTACAAGTATTTTCTGAATTAACAAAAGTTTTGAGAAATCATTAAAATCAAAACTTGCATTTGAACAACTGTTTTAACTAACTGGAGAAAAGCAGTCGACTATTTGAAAAATCGATCGACTGAATTTTAAATGACAGTTGTCTATAAATAGTTGGCGTGAAATTTTGGAAAGACACGAAAAATCATTCTAAACATTTTCTGAGAAAGAACATTTGATATTTAAAAGAGAGAAAAAACGCCCTTGAGTCTAGTGATCAAGATCAATCAACTTTTTCATCAAGAACTATTTTCTTGAACTGCTACTGGAGCTTTGATTTGACTGAGACAGTTTCTTCACTGATTTGATCATCAAACTAAGCCTTCTATACCCTTTCTTTATTACTTTTGTAATCCTTTCTATAGAAGTGCTTGTATTGCTGTGACTATAATAATTCTTTCACTGTATTGAAGGTTATTTTGCTGTGAGTTACCTGGGTTGGTAATTTTGTTCTGTACAGTGGGTTCTGTAGAGGCTGTGACTTGTTGTAGGTTCAGCAAGGGTGTTCTTGAAACACACAGTGGGTTTCTGTGTGGTTTCTTGTTCTGTTGTGGGTTCAACAATGGTCTACTGCGGTGAGCAGTGAGACGTTTCTAGGTTATACAGTGGATTCTGTATAACTGTGACTTGCTGTGGGTTTTAGCAAGGGAGTTCTTGAGACACACAGTGGACTCTGTGTGGTTTCTTGGTCTGCTGTAGGTTCAGCAGTGGTTGCTGCGGTGTGCAGTGTATTCTTGCTGTAGGCAAGTGTTGTAAACTTGATAAGGTTGATCATTTTTAGTGAAATTCTTACTGTGTGTGAGGGACTGGACGTAGCCCGTGTGTTGGGTGAACCAGTATAGAAATCTGTTGTGTCCTGAATCTCTCTTGCTCTCTCTCTTTACTGTTCTTATTAAATCTTGTTGTGTTTCTTGAATTTTCAGAATTGATTAAATCTTGCTAATTGAATAACTTCATCAACTTTCTGAAACCTTTTTAATAACTTCTGAACACACATAATCAGATTAAACACAATCTACTCTGAACTGTTTTGAATCTGTTAATAACCAGTATATCAGTTTTTTTTTTTAAATTTGCAGTTTTGCAATTTACTAGGTTTTTATCAGTTTGTTTTCCAGAAAACTCATTCTTTAACTATTGCTGATTAAAGATTGTTTCCATACACTTAACATAGTTTGTTTTGTTTAACAAAAGTTTTTTAATCAGTGAATCTTTATAAACTTGGAGTTGATCTAATTCTTTGATTTCTTGACTCAACTTTTCAAGAACTGCATTTACAATATACTGTGTATTCAAGAATTGTTTTATGGTAACAGTTAATTGTATCTGGTTGATTGGAATTGTGCTGAAACTGTTTGTTGAACCTTTGCTGTTTGCTTAACATATCTTCTGGAGTAGTTTTCATAAAAATTATTCATTCTCCAAACAATTTATGAAAATTTTCAAGTGTTCAATACCCCCCCTCTTGAACTTGGCCAAAACATATTTTACAATTGGCATCAGAGCTACGACTTGAATCCTAGTCAAGTTTTTCGATCCATGGCTGAGAACAAGTTGCCTTTTGCCGAGGGAGCCTCTATACACAGGCCACCCATGCTTTCTGGGGTTAATTACCAATTTTGGAAAGTGAAGAGGAAGAATTTTATTGAATCTATTAATAGAGGTATATGGAATGCAATAGTGAATGGACCTTACATTCCAGTTTCTGTTGAGAATGGAATATTTATGGCAAAGCCATTTGATGAGTTGACTGATGCTGAAAATAAACGTGTTCAATATGATTGTGTAGCCAAGAACATAATAACTTCAGCTTTGAATATGGATGAGTTTTTCAGAGTCTCACAGTGCAGTTCTACTAAGGAGATGTGGGATATACTTGAGGTTACTCATAAAGGCACTACTGACGTCAAACGGGCTAGAAAGCATGCGCTGATTCAAGAATATGAATTATTCAGAATGCAGCGAGGTGAGTCAATTGCTGATGTGCAGAAGAGATTCACTCACATAGTGAATCACTTGATCGGGCTTGGAAAGCAGTTTGACAAAGAGGAGCTGAACATCAAGATCCTCAAATGCTTGGACAGAAGTTGGCAGCCCAAGGTTACTGCAATTTCATAGAGCAAATATTTGACAACTCTCACCACAACGACACTCTTTGGAAAGTTGAGAGAACATGAACTGGAGATGACAAGGCTGAAGGAAATGGAATCTGCTGAAAAGAAATCCAGAAGCCTTGCACTGAAATCAAAAGCTATTGAGATTGAAAACAGTGAGGACAACTCAGAAGAAGATAGTGGTACTGAGGACCTCAGTCTGATGGCAAAGAAACTCCAGAAATTCATCAAGCTGAAGAACAGGGTAAAGAATCAGCAATCTAAAAGGTATACTAGAAAACCTGATTCAAATTCAAATAAGCTAACCTGTTATGGTTGTGGCAAACAGAGACATGTGAAAGCAGACTGTCCAAATTTGGCTAACAAAGAGAAGAGCATTGATAAGAAGAACTACAAAGCTGGAAAGGGAAGAAAGGCATACATTGCATCGGAAGACAATGCATCTTCATCTAACAACTCTTCATAAGAAGACATTGAAGGAAATTCGTGTTTCATGGCTGGAAAGGATTCTGAGGTTGGTAGTGAAGATTTCAGCACTTCATTTAACAGTACAAATTACAGTTCACTCCTGAATGCGTTTCAAGAGACGCATGAGGAAGCAAACAAGTTGGCTCGTGCCAACAATAGACTGAAGGGTATGAACAACTGGTTGGAAGCCAGAGTTAAGGAACTGGAAGATGAAGTTTTAAGACTGAAAACTGACCTTGAAAACTATAAAACTTCCAGTAACTTAGACTCCAGCAAGCCAGCAAATTGTGAAAACTGTGAAGTTCTTCAAAAGAAGGTGAACTACCTAATTACTACTGCTTCAAAGTTGACTATGGCAACAGCGAATCGGAATGCCATTCTGGGCTCTCAGAATTGTGTTTTCGAAAAGGCTGGAATTGGACATCAACCCAATTTCCCAAGGAAACAGAAAAAGTACAGTAGCTTTTTTGAAACAAACACTAAATAGTTTTGACAGTCTATTACCTGCTTCTATTGTATGAAAAGAGGTCATTCTGTCAAGGACTGTAAGTTTAGAAGATTTTTAGTGCCAAAAGGTTTAGTTAGGAGGATGCCTAAAAGCATCACTAACAAAGATGAACCCAAATTTAACAGGGTACCAATGCCTCAACTCTAATCTGTTTTGTAGGTCTGCTTGGCATCCAGTAAGCTGATGTGGTATCTGGACAGTGGATACTCAAAGTATATGACAGGAGATTCAACTCAGTTGATTAATATCAAATGGAAATCTGCAGGATATGTGACATATGGTGACAATAACCGAGGCAAGATACTTAGAGTTGGTGATATTGGAAGAAATGATAGAGTAATCCTCGAAGATGTACTCTTAGTGGAAGGATTAAAGCACAGCTTGCTAAGTATCAGTCAACTGTGTGATAAGGGGTACAAGATCACGTTTGAGCCTGCTCAATGTCTCATAACAGATTCAAAATCTGCTGAAACGGTTCTTGTAGGTAAAAGAGTGAGTAACATTTACATGCTTAATGTGTCTTGCATAACATCTAGCATGAATTGTTTGCTATCCCGAAATGATGAATCTTGATTGTGGCATAGGAGACTTGCACACATTCATATGCATCATCTAAATAGGATTGCATCTAAAGATCTTGTAATTGGTCTTCCTAAGCTTAAGTTTGAGAGGAACAAACTGTGTAGAGCATGCCAAATGGTTAAGCAAACTAAAAGCTCTTTTAAATCGATTAATGCTGTTTCAACAACTAGACCACTTGAGCTGCTTCACATGGATTTATTTGGTCCCTCTAGAACTATGAGCCTAGGAGGGAACTACTATGGTCTTGTTATTGTTGATGACTATTCCAGGTTCACTTGGACATTTTTCATAGCCACCAAAGATGAAACTTACCATGTCTTTAAAGTATTTGTCAAAGTTGTTCAGAATAAAAAGGACTGCAGTATTTCATCCATTAAATCTGACAATGGGAGAGAATTTCAGAATGAGAAGTTGGACAGATTCTGCAGTAAACTGGGCATTAAACACAACTTCTCAGCACCAATAAATCCACAGCAGAATGGAGTTGTAGAAAGGAAAAATAGATCTTTGGAGGAACTGGCCAGGACAATGATGAATGAGACTGGGCTACCTAAATACTTCTGGGCAGATGCTGTCAGCACAGCGTGCTATGTACTAAATAGAGTGCTGATCAGACCCATACTGAAGAAAACTCAATATGAACTGTTCAGAGGAAGAAAATCGAATATGTCTCACCTAAAGGTCTTTGGCTGTAAGTGTTTCATACTTAATAATGGTAAGGACAACCTGGGTAAGTTTGATTCCAAGTCAGATGGAGGTATTTTTCTGGGTTACTCACAACATGGTCATGCTTATCATGTCTAAAACAAGAGGACTATGCTGGTAGAAGAATCTGTACATGTGAATTTTGATGAAACTAACCAAGATTTGCAGGAAAGATCTAAGACATGTGCAGATGATGAAATTCTAAGTATTCAACAAGCTGGTACTAAATTGGAAAATAAGACTGAAGGAACTAGTGTGCTACCAGAAATTCAGTCAACAGAACCAGAAGATCAATCTACTGAACAAGAAGTTGTTACTGACAGGATTCGTTCAGAACTGCCTAAGGAGTAGAGAGTTCCTAGGAATTTATCATTGGATAATGTAATTGGACAAGTGCAGAAAGGAGTTTCAACCAGGAGTACACTGAATCAATTCAGTGAACATATGACATTTGTTTCATAAACTGAACCAAAGACTGTAGCTGATGCACTGGAAGACAGCAACTGGATAACTGCTATGCACAAAGAACTGAACTAGTTTGCGAGGAATGAGGTCTGGACACTTGTTCTGAAAACCAGTGAGATGAATGTCATTAGCACCAAGTGGGTGTTCAAGAACCAGTTAGATGAACATGGTGTTATCGTGAGAAACAAAGCTAGATTGGTTGCAAAGGGTTACAATCAGGAAGAAGGAATTGACTATGGGGAAACCTATGCACCAGTAGCACGACTTGAAGTTGTTAGACTGCTCTTAGCTTATACTTGCATGAATGGATTCAAGCTTCACCAAATGGATGTCAAAAGTGCTTTCCTTAATGGGTATATTGATAAAGAAGTTTATGTTTGTCAACCTCTTGGATTTGAAGATCATAAGCATCCAGATTATGTCTTCAAACTGAAGAAAGCTCTATACGGTTTGAAGCAAGCCCCAAGGCAGTGGTATGAGAGGTTGAGCAACTTCTTGCTATCTCATGCATATGAGGAAGCAAAACAGATAAGACATTGTTTATTAAGAAAGCACTCAATGATATTATTTTGGTTCAAGTATATGTTGATGATATTATATTTGGATCCACTAATCAAAATCTGTGTGAGCAGTTTGTTGCAGCTATGCAGGGAGAATTTGAGATGTCCATGATGGGTGAACTTAACTACTTTCTGGTACTGCAGATCAAGCAACTAAATCATGGGACATTCCTTAGTCAAACCAAGTATTGCAAAGAGTTATTGAAGAAGTTTGACATGGAAAATTGCAAAGAAATTTCAACACATATGGCCACTAACTGTCTGTTACTTGGATTTGGATGAAAAAGAAACCAGTGTGGATCAAACCAAGTACAAGGGATTAATCGGTTCACTGTTGTATCTTACTGCCAGTAGGCCAGACATCATGTTTAGTGTTCGTCTCTATGCCAGATTTCAATCCAATCCGAAGGAATCACATTTCACTACAGCAAAGAGAATTCTGAAATACCTACAGGGAACTACAACTGTTGGACTATGGTATGCAAGTGAGGTATCTCTGGATTTAGTAGGCTATTCTGATTCTGATTTTGCAGGTTGTAAAATTGACAGGAAAAACACCAGTGGAACATGCCATCTGTTAGGATCAAGTTTGATATTCTGTCATAGTAAGAAACAAGCATGTGTTGCACTGTCTACTACTGAAGCTGAATACATTCCAACTGGTAGCTGCTGTGCCAAAGCCTATGGATTAAACAACAGTTAAGTGATTTCGGGCTTAACTTGTCTAAAATTGCATTATTATGTGACAACACAAGTGTCATTAATCTTACAAAGAATCCAGTTCAACCTTCAAGGACTAAACATATTGAAATTCGCCATCATTTCATTAGAGACCATGTCAATAATGGTGATTGTGAAATTCAGTTTGTTAGTACTGAAAATCAGCTTGCTGATCTTTTTACAAAACCACTTAATAATGAGATATTTAACTTCCTTCGAAATGAACTTGGAATTATTGATTTCAAATTTGTGAAATAAATCAGTTTATGCTGAATGGATTATTGGTTGATTTTGTTACATAGCTGTTTTACAAATTTCTGTGTTAAATTTCATTCCTGAACAGTTCACTGAATCTGTTTTTAGTTTTATAGATTGCTTTACCAGTTTCGATTTTTCTTACTGGATTAGTTTTAGTCTTACTTTCGATTCCACCTACTGTTTCAGTTTTTAAGTTTTCATTTACTGTATCAGGTTCACATGATTATTCACTATTTCTGGATCAGTTTTTTTTTTAAAATCTGATTAACAGCAATGTTAAAACTGATTTGATATTGATATCTGATTAAATGTTAATTCTGGATGCATGTGGAACTGTGTTGGAGTTACAATGCAACCAAAGTGGTGTTGTGTAACTGAAAGCATTCGAATAGAACCAAGCACAGTAGAACCCAGCTAGTTGAAAAGCTAAATAAGACAAAACAACTCTATACTCATGTTTAACATGTGAAGAGAGAGACAGCTCGAGATGCCACATGGCGCTGTAACAGTGGGGAGTCAACTAGTCAAAAAGTTGTTTCAGAGATTTTCTACAGCTAAGTATAACCTACTCTGAATTGATTGCTTGTAGAATCTCAACAAACTACAAAAGCTTTTTTGCTTTTTTTATTGTCAATCAATGTGCTATTTTCTATAGAATTGTGTTGCATTAAGTAGAGTGTTGAGCATGCATTCACTCGCACACTACTTCACTGCCTTATTCGTTCTGAGTGAGAAACTTAGTTCTCTTGCTTGTCCACCGAAAATGGCTTCTCCCTCCAACCCATGAAAAAGAACCAAAAGGGCTATGGTTAAACATGCTGGATCAGACAGTGACAACAATGAACCCGACTACCTTGATAGGTGGTTTGTTGGAAACCAAGAGAGTATAGAAGAGTATTACAAACTGTACAGCAGGAAGATCATTGTTACTCCGAAAGTGTTGAGTCTTGAGTGGCTCAAGGAGGAGAAACTTGATGAGTCCATAACATGCTCAAGTTTCAAAAGCTGGACAGGTTCTTGAAGCTGACGGGGAATACTTACCTAGATTTGGTTAAGGTGTTCTTAACCAACATGTGGCATGATGAGGAGAATCTGTACTCACAGGTGAAGGGCATTGACATAGCAATCAATGAGGAGGTTTGGTTGAGTGTCACTAGCCTGAGAAATGAAGGAGTTACTGTTAGCAGAGGGAACACATCAGAAATTGGGAACTTTAACAAAGTTCAGTTCTACAAATCATGCTTGAGGAACCAAGAGTCTGCCTCAAGGACGTTCAATGTAGGAGGACTTGCTGCTACACCTAGAATACTGGCGTATATTGTGATCTGGGTACTGACCCCCCGTGGCTTGAATCATGCAACATTGACTGAGGAGGATCTTATACTCATGTACTGCCTCATGAATAAGATCAAAGTCAACTGGGTTAATATGATTCGTGAACATCTGTTCAAAGTTGGGAAGAAACTGGAATATCACATCCCATATGTGATACTGTTATCCCAGTTTATTGAATATTTTGACATAGATGTGGAAACTGAAGTTGTTGAAGAAGTCAAGGCGCTGAACCAGATTACTACTGCAAATCTCACCAAAATTGGACTGAAAAAGATGAAAAATAAGAAATGGATTTGCAAAGCTGATGAAGAATCAGTTGATGATGAAGAAGAAGAAGAAGAAGAGAAATCAAGTGATGATGATGAGGAGGATGACAAAGATGAGGATCAAGCTGAACCAGAACCAGAAACACCTGATGCTCCTAGTCAAGACTCCTTCTCCAGATTAGAACAACTCATGATGACACAGTTTAGTCAATTGGAAAACCAGAACTGTAGTCATCACCAATACTGTGAAACACACTTCTAGTTTATTGAAACACAAGTTGAAAACATCCAGTCCAAGATAGAAACTTTGTTCTTTCCACCAGACTAATAGGGCATTTGCATTTGCATATCTAGTGGTGGTTTCTCGTCCATTTGATGAATCCAATGGGGGAGAATTAGGTGTGTTTGTGTAGGGAGTGTTGTGGTTGTGGTCTAGGAGTCTATGTCTATCTTCAGTTCACTTGCTTGCTTGCCTTCTGTGATATTTTCTGCTGCTGATGTTTGTTGTTTCATGTTTTATGTTACTGCTACTACTCTGATTTGCTGGTTTATCCAGTCCAGTCCAAACTTTAGTTTGTTATGCTTGTATCAGTTTGCTGCACGATATGTACTTATGATTGGTTATCATGTACTCGTGTTTAATATCAATGAAAGTTGTTATCCTTTGTGTTACTTTTTTTCTTCACTCTGTTCTGTGACGTATTATTAACAGGATATCGAATTATGAGGGAGCTTTGTGAAAGCCAGTAGATTGATTGAAAGGAGAACAAGAGCATGCATTACAACTCAACACACCATTATTTGTCTTCATCAAATTGGGGGAGATTGTTAGCACCAGTGGGCCACTGTGATGATTTGATGAAGCCAACTAAGTGAAGGAGTTCAAGACCTTATGATCATATGTGGAATGCATGAAGATTCATGAAGATTGAAGATTTGGTCTAGAACTTATGAGTGTGTGTTGTGGGGTAAGTTTGAGATCTAATTAGTGATGCATGCAATCTTTATCAAAGATAAGCTCCACAAGTATTTTCTAAATTAACAAAAGTTTTGAGAAATCATTAAAATCAAAACTTGCGTTTTGAACAACTGTTTTAACTACCTAGAGAAAAACAGTAGACTATTTGAAAAATCAATCGACTGAATTTTAAATGACAGTTGTCTATAAATAGCTGGTGCAAAATTTTGGAAAGACACGAAAAATCATTCTAAACATTTTCTGAGCAAGAACATTTGAGATTTCAAAGAGAGAAAAATCGGCCTTGAGTCTAGTGATAAAGATCAATCAACGTTTTCATCAAGAACTGTTTTCATAAACTGCTACAGGAGCTTTGATTTGGTTGAGACAGTTTCTTCACTGGTTTGATCATCAGATTAAGCCTTCTATATCCTTTCTTTATTACTTTTGTAATCCTTTGTATAGAAGTGCTTGTATTGCTGTGACTGTAATAATTCTTTCACTGTATTGAAGGTTATTCTGCTGTGAGTTACCTGGGTTTGTAATTTTGTTTTGTACAGTGGATTTTGTATAGGCTGTGACTTGTTGTAGGTTCAACAAGGGTGTTCTTAAAACACACAGTAGGTTTCTGTGTGGTTTTTTGTTCTGCTGTGGGTTCAGCAATGGTCTACTGCGGTGAGCAATGAGACATTTCTGGGTTATACAATGGATTCTGTATTACTGTGACTTGTTGTGGATTTTAGCAAGGGAGTTCTTGAGACACACAGTGGACTCTATGTGGTTTCTTGGTCTGTTGTAGGTTCAGCAGTGGTTGCTGTGGTGTGCAGTGTATTCTTGTTGTAGGTAAGTGTTGTAAACTTGATCAGGTTGATCATTTTTAGTGAAATCCTTACTGTGTGTGAGGGACTGGACATAGCCCATGTGTTGGGTGAACCAATATAAAAATCTGTTGTGTCCTGAATCTCTCTTGCGGTCTCTCTTTACTGTTCTTATTAAATCTTGTTGTGTTTCTTGAATTTTTAGAATTGATTAAATCTTGCTAATTGAATAACTTCATCAACTTTCTGAAACCTTTTTAATAACTTCTGAAAACACATAATCAGATTAAACACAATCTACTATGAACTATTTTGAATCTATTAATAACCAGTATATCATTTTTTTTTAAATTTGTAGTTTCGCAATTTACTGGGTTTACTATTTATCAATTTGTTTTCCAAAAAACTCATTCTTTCACTATTGCAGATTAAAGACTGTTTTCATACACTTAACATAGTTTGTATTGTTTAACAAAAAGGTTTTTAATCAGTGAATCTTTATAAACTTGGAGTTGATCAAATTCTTTGATTTCTTGACTCAACTTTTCAAGAACTGCACTTACAGTATGTTATGTATTCCAAAATTGTTTTCTGGTAACAATTTATTGTATCTAGTTGATTGGAATTGTGTTGAAACTGTTTGTTGAACCTTTGCTGTTTGCTTAACATATCTTCTTAAGTAGCTTTCATAAAAATTATTCATTCTCCAAACAATTTGCGAAAATTTTCAACTGTTCAATTCCCCCCGTCTTGAACTTGGCCAAAACATATTTTACAATATTTGTAGCTGACAATTGATTAAAACATTCTTGAAAATTACTCAAGTGTTATGTAATGAGAATCCTTTTCTTGTACTTCTATTTTACAAAATTTTTCTGTAAGTACAATTTGTCTCATGAGCAATAAAATTATATACATTATCATGTACAAATTCTATTTTTTATTATACTGAAATCTAACCCTTTCTGAACCAAAGAAACAAGATACATATTTTTCACAACAAAAAGTTCTTCGTTATCCCTTCCACAAATGATAATTTTTTCTAATTCAAGAAGTCATTTTTGTATATCGTTCAAGAAAAAAAAAAACAAACTCCTAAACTAAGGAACTCTAATGGCAATTAACAACTCAATAATAAAGTATTAAACACTAAAATAAATTTCTCCAAGTGAATGGATACGTGAGAAACACTAAAGAAAATAGAGTAGGACAAATAAGATAATTACATGAGACATTAATATTTTTTAATATAAAAAATCTCTCAATATAAGTAATATAAACTAAAATAATAAATCTATTGTGATAAATAAAAAGTATAACAAAATCTCCAACAAATACATAAACATTACATACAATCAATCAAAACAAACAAAATTGCACTGCTTACAAATAAGAAAAAAAGATTAAAAAAAAATTCTAAAATGGAGTCACTACTGCGAACTAGGTTTTTTCCTTCCTAAATTTCCAATCGAAGATGCAGCTATTAAAAACAAAAAATCATTCCATACAAATTTTGTCTTACAAAAATTAGTGTAAAGTCAGAAATTTAACAGTTTGGAATAACTAAGAGTTTAAGAGTGTAAAGTCAGAAGAAGGAAAAGGAATCATTATTACTCAAGGAGAATATATATATTACCTGATTCTAAAAATCATACATTCATAATCTATTTCAAAATATACTTCTCAACATAAGATTTAATAAAAATACCTTCATAAAATTACAAAAATAAAATAAAGTTTCCATCAATTCACTGGGGACTCACACCACCTGGCAAATCCTCTGCTCACGTGTAATACACGATCATCGTAGATTTAAAAACAAAACAAATACCACACAAAAATAAAGGTAAGCTAGAGAGTTTTAAAAAATATATATTTTCACAAATTAGATTTCTATCTCAACCAAACTACAACAAATCAAACTTCCATAATTCATCTCATATCATACATATACTGAGTCAAATATAAAGACACTAGACTCTCTACTTATGTCAGACTCGTGCATTGAGTTAGACTCAGAGGTTTGCACCTGTCATATACAATCCATCTGTTCCGATCAAGCTCATATTTCAAACCTCGGACACAGTCTGTCCTGATCAGTTCCTAAGTCAAACCTCAGGTACAGTTCCCATATGCCCAGGGTTAATCCATATGTCTTATTCCGATTAGCTCATATTTCAAACTTCGGGCATGGCCATATGAACCTCCTTCGACTCTTCACTAACTGGTAATCTTCATCTATAGGAATCCAATGTACCAGTAGAGTTAGAATACCTCCTTAGATAGGTCGAATCCCCAAACAAACATCCTAATAATCTTAACACGGGTATCTCCTTTCTTGAAGATACTATGTCTATGTCTCGATCATACACCACATCATTCCCAAACATTGATACTACATCATACCATACATAAACATTCATTCAATCTCATTTAAATTCATCCAATTCATATTTCATAAAATAAATAATTACAATATCCATTAAAAACATTAAAGCTAGCTTCCTTACCTCTATATAGTATAGATACTCAAAGAACTTCAAAAAAATCTAAAATCACAAGCAGACTAACTTTGTTCAAGAAACCTAAAATTTAATATTTACCTTTAGGAATTGCTTTTAAATGTTAGGTTTATTACTTCAAAAATGTTAATTATTGAAATGATGCAATACATGTTAAACATAAAGAGGAAAATAAATAACAATCATACATTTACTAAATAGTTTAGTTAATGGTTCACGAAATACTGTGTGAAATGAAACATAAATTATATGTTTATCAAAACATAAATTGTATCTTTATCAAAAAATCAATTACATCTTTATTGAAAATCAAATTTGAATTAAAATGTCAAATTTTATCTCTATGAAAAACCAAGTTCTATCTTTATCAAAAATTAAAAATTATCTTTATCAAAAATCAAATTTTATCTTCATCAAAATTTTATTTGATTTTGGCCATTAATTATTTAGATATTTTTTAAACAAACTAAAAATACAAATTTTAATCAAAATGACAATTTTATAATTTATTATAATTTTTTCTTCCAATATCAATTTTAATATAAAAATACAATCACAAAATTATAGTAATTTATTTTAATAAAATTTATTATGACAAATTTAAATTTATTATAAAATATAAAATAAATCATTTATCATTTTTTCCTATTATAATTAAGTAGTTTAAAAAGCTACAAAATATTTAATTTTTTTTTCTTTTGTATTCTCTTTTTTTTAAATTTGAATTTAATTATTTTTACAATATTTTTTTCTTAATTTTAATAAACTAATAATCGCAATTTTTAATAACTATTAAAAAAATAGTGTAATTGAAAAAAATAAAAGAGTGCTATTTTAAGAATTAAAGAATAACGAGTGTTATTAAGGAAAATAAAAAATAAAAGATGCTTTTAAGGGAAATAAAAAATAAAAATATGCTACTTCGGTTAAAAAAAAGTCGACTTTCTATTGTCTAAATTTAATATTAATTTATTATATAATTAATATTACACAAACTTTATAATGATATAATTTGTTATATTATTAAATACCATATATAGTTAAATGCATGTACCTTTTATTTATGCATTTAACGCAAACAGCATAATATTAGTAATTATATTTATTATATAATTAATATTACACAAACTTTATTAATGATATAATTTGTTATATTATTAAATACCATAGTTGAACGCATGGACGTTTTATTTATGCATTTAACGCAAACAACATAATATTAGTAATTATATTTATTAATTTATTATATAATTAATATTACACAAACCTTATTAATAATATAATTTGTTATATTATTAAATACCATATATAGTTAAACGCATGTACGTTTTATTTATGGATTTAACGCAAACAGCATAGTATTAGTAATTATATTTATTAATTTATGATATAATTAATATTACACAAACTTTATTAATGATATAATTTGTTATATTATTAAATACCATATATAGTTAAACGCATGGACGTTTTATTTATGCATTTAACGCAAACAACATAATATTAGCAATTATATTTATTAATTTATTATATAATTAATATTACACAAACCTTATTAATAATATAATTTGTTATATTATTAAATACCATATATAGTTAAACGCATGTACGTTTTATTTATGCATTTAACGCAAACAACATAATATTAGTAATTATATTTATTAATTTATTATATAATTAATATTACACAAACTTTATTAATAATATAATTTGTTATATTATTAAATACCAGATAAACGCATGTACGTTTTATTTATGCATTTAACGCAAACAACATAATATTAGTAATTATATTTATTTCAGTTAATATGAAATAAATATCGTGCACAGGGTATGTACTTAATACATTAAACGGTAATTAATGTACGCATTTACATAATATTTAATTTAGGATTTCTTACCTTCACTAGTTTTATTTATTAAAATTAATAGTATTATTAAATATAATATTGATGAGATCTTAATTATTTTAAAAAATAATAAATGCTTTTTAAATATATTTCTTTTTATAAATTTATATACATTGAAACTATATTGGTGAAATATAATTATGCCAAATCACACACAACACGTATGTGATCGTTAAAAAAAATGTTATTTATCATATTTATTAAATATAATAAATGATTAATATAATATCATTAATATTGTAGACACTGAGATGTATGTATTTAGTAATATTAGTAATATTACCTATTCGAGTATTTTCTTTTATAAATATTTTTCGTATATATATACATATATATCAAATTCTACTCATCTCCATGTCAGGGTACATCTATATAAAGGGTAGATCAGTAGGAATTTTTCATCAAGCTGTCTCATTTACACCAACTACAAAAATAATACTGAGTTATATTCTAGTCTTTAGAACTTTAACAAATGGCCAGCAGCAGCATAGATAAAGGGGAAGACGAAGAGGAAGATATTTTGATTTGAGTAGATATTGATCCGAAGTCAAATCAAAGAAGTACCAATGGTATATACTACTATCTATTTTATAATTACACATTTTCAAAACTTTAACCAGTTTATATATACAATTCCCCTTTTTCTCTTCTATTGTTCTATACTTTACTCATCAAAATGAAAAAAAAAAATATCTTAGCTTTCTCATTAGCACGTTGAAGTTTTCTTGGTATATATGAATATTTATTTATACAATTGTTATTATACAAGAAAACTTTGAAATCTTATGTTTTGTAATATTTTGTTTAAACATATGTAAATTATGATAATGTTGGTATATTGTTTTTTTATTTCAGCCCTTATTCACAAGGATAGACAGGAAGATATGTGTGTGAACAAGCTGATGTTGGAAAACAAACCTACATCAACCTTCACACCCCATTCCTTGCTGAAGAAGACCCAACAAGAAACCATAATACAAATGTATGTAGTTGGTATCTTCTATATTTGCAGCCAAATGCTATTACATCTACCAATGCCTATCTGCTGAATTTTGCCTGACCTTACCTACTTTAATACAATACCTACTTCAATTTATTAATTCTGCTTTCAAGAAGACCAAGCTGAAACTGAAGCTGCTCTGGAAAAGATTAATTTTGTGCAGACAATGAATCCTACCAGTTTCAAAAATAACCATTTGAAGGATAAAATCTTATATGGAAACGAAGGATAAGAGAAGATTCAAACTTTCTAAGTATCATTTTAACTTTTCAATATAATATTATTTATTATTCTTTCCGTCCTATAAGG
>Ga0209700_102422_pt1 | contig 37793 bp, 25 predicted proteins | sample SiratroredBW_FD_187528 | JGI IMG/M metagenome (GOLD analysis project Ga0209700, IMG submission 187528) | Root nodule microbial communities of legume samples collected from California, USA - Siratro red BW (SPAdes) (version 2) | ecosystem: Host-associated > Plants > Roots > Nodule | place: USA...
TATATATATATATATATATATATATATATATATATATATATATATATATATATATATATATATATATATATATATATATATATATATATATATATTTTCTCTGTTGAGGATATTTTGTTCTTTTATAAACATATAGAAAAAACAAAATGTATGAAAGAACAAAACACCTCTTTTAAGAGTTATTTTGAATAATATTAATGAGTATAATTTTTTTACGCGGTGGATAAGGTTTTCTTCTGATTGATTTTTTTTTTAATCAGAATCGGATGAAATTTAACCAAAAAATAAATATACTCAAGATTAACTAAACGTTCCACAAATTAATAATATAAAAAATTATAACCAACTTTGAGAAAACTTAACACTACCAATCTTAATTAAAAATATCATTACAAACATCAACCAAAATATTAAACTTTAATTAAAAAAAACTGGGAAACATTTGCTAAAAGATGATTTCTTTAACATTGGTTAAGAATACCTTTACCAACATTAACCACTAAATAACCCTAATCTACATTGGTGTTGAAATAAAACCAACAATTTCAATTACATTAATCAGAAAACAACTTTAGAAATATCAATAAAAGATTGAGTCTATATATATAAAAAAAAAGTAACTAACGTTGTGGAAAAATATAACCAATTTACATTGATTAGAAAAAAAAATTAATCGACATTTTAGAAAAAAAAAAATCCTAGTATCCTAGTTAACAGTAACTATAAGTAAACTGTGAGAAAAAAAAATAAAAATCCATAAAAAGATACATAAATTGACATTAAATATAAAAGCTTTCAAATTTATTTTTAAAATAAATTTTAAAATTATCTAATCTCAAGTGACTATACTGCTCATAAATTTTTTAAATTTTGATTTCTTTCAGAATTACTTACATAAACGTTGTATATTCTTTTTTACAATAATTTTTTTTTAATTTTCTATAAATATTCCTGAGCCAAACTCTAAATGGTCTATAAAACTGTCTTGATCGGAACATTAAGAATTTTAGTTTGAATTGAGTGGGAATAATTAGTCTCGTTTGTCATCAAAATCTAGCCCTTTAAAAATGGAGTGTATGTAAAACAGACGAGAATAATTCACGTATCCCAAATATCATTTAATTGCAAAATTCTGGCAATGAATTGACGAGCGTAGGTTCGGTATTCACCTCTCAAACAATCGTTTCCTGTGTGTCATCCGCTGGAAAAAGCTTAACACTCATTCCAAGTGACAAATCCTATAAAATGTATTAACATAAATGTGTTCTCTATGTAGTTAGTGTTTTCCAGTATGTAGCTCTTAAAAAATAAATTTCAAGTGAATGTTTTTTCTAAATAAGTTTAGAAAATGGACAGGCATAGAGCTGAGAACAGTAAAAGGAAAAACTATATTCCAACTAAACAAGGCCATACATAATATTTCGGCAAAATTCTATGAAGTTGTGAATGCAATTCTCAGCACTCACAGAGGGTAACCCTATACTAAAAAGGTTCGTCAAATGATCAAAGCAGCGGGGAAAACAACAGAGTTGATTCCCCCTTACTTCGATTTTTTAAAATAATAACTGTTAAGGTCTCCAAATTTTCACAACAGCTCCAAATGACTAATAATTACATCTGGGCAGGACTGGGCTTGCAGAAGCTCCAAACGGTTGAAAGGTGAAGCAAACTGCAAAATGTAATCTTCATCTGAAAACCAAAAATACACACGAAATACAAGCAATCGGTCACTACTTCAATAAAACAAAAACAGAGAGGGTCCACGCCTAGTATCCTCACCTTCTTTGACTGTTCCATACAGCCAGCATAATACCTCGTCCGCAAAAGCCAAGCAGACTCCTCCCTGCCAACAGATTTTGTTAATCATGATGACAAGGAAAATAATCACACTTCAGAACTTACAGATATAAGTGTGATTTTCTAATATTTTATCCTCCTAAGATGATTTTGAACGACCCTTATGAGGCGATTAATTGCATGTACAGGTATGTACTTTTTTATACTCGTTGATGTGAGAGAAGGAAATAACATTTGGAACGTCTTCCACAACCCACAGGTGGGTTTACTGCAATTTTAATTAACTAATGATGCAGTATTCCAGCCAGATAAAACATTAGCCCCCATGCACCTTACAGCAGTTATACCTGCCAGTAGTTCTTCATTTTTACTCTCTGAGTTATATCTTTGGTTCTAAGTCTTTCTGTTCGAACAAGACGACCTGCATCGTCCCTGTACCACAACGAAAATAAACAATATAAACAAACAAGTAGAAACCAGTAGCAGTATGAGTTTTCAGTTTTCATACATGCTAGATGTAAGAACAGGATTACGTTAAAATGAGCAGAAATCAATTTCTCCAAACCTAGTTGAATTGAGTAACTTTCCCACACAATGTTGAGAAAAATCAAAGATTTTGTAATGATATGAAGCAGAAACAACAGTTACCTAAATCCTATGACAATATATGGAACACCTGCCAGAAATGACTGAATCTGCAAGCACAAACACAGCCTTGTTGAATGTATCACAAAAATTGAAAAAGGAACACATGGAGATGAAAAACATATGGATTGGAATTAAAATATAGGAAATGTACCCAAAACTTCAACAGTTTTTCTCTCTCGAATCTTTCCTCAGTATGATAATTTAACTGGATCACAAAAATGACAGTTACGTATCATTAAGCCAACATAAAGGTGTTATTCGAAAAGAAAAATAAGAGCCAAAATTGAAGTATAACACAAGACAGCAAGAACTATGTGAACCTCACAACTTGTCTTTAACTCCACATAAAATCTCTTTCCGTCATTAGTCGAATCACAGCAATCCATCTCAGCACCCATTAAAATGCGGTGAGCTCCTAATTTTGTCTTAATCACAGAACAGAATTCAACATTGGCATCAACATGATGTATCCCTTCTCCATCTGCTCTTCTAGGATCTTCAGTGGCAAGGCTCTCAAAACAATATCCTACATAACATCTAATTGCCAAACTCATTAAGTTTAAGGCTTATCCCAATAAAATCAAAGCAAAAGGGGTAAGAAAACTTTTATTTTGTATACCAGTTGTGCTTGAGCAGTAGAAAGAAAAACATCATAATCTTTTTTACAATATAAGCCATTATTTCCAACCATGTAGAGCGAAAAAGGTAGTGTGACGTGGATGCAAAACCATTTCAATCAGCTCGATGCCACACACTTCCCCTTAGCAAAATTCCTTTTTCAGTTTCCCTAACATCTACTCTTTTTTGTTATATTGGCTACTTCTCTTTAGCACAGTCAAAAATACCCAAATAATCTGCCTTGATTGCTGCTCTGTTGATTATGTTAAACATTTACAAATCCAAGTATCAAGAAATTCAAAGGTAGGTAAGCCTACCTCCTACGATCTAAATCACTCTGTGGTCTTTCTGGTAATTTATGCACATCAAGATAGACAACACCATTCCTTTTGTGCACTCCCATTTCCCAAGGCTCGTGGCGGATATAAGCTGTTGCCAGTATCTGCTAAGACAAAAGTACTTAGTTAATACTCATATGCTTTGTAGGACCAGCGGCAATCACAGTACCACATGTGCCTAACCTAGTCAGGTTTTGGAAAACCCGTGACAATACCAAAGAATTGTTGATATGCTCGTCAATTGCAATTAAAGTTAACAACAAAGGTTATCACTAATTGGGTTAGAGTTTTCTAAAAAACAAAGATCTGATAAGACTCTGACCAAAAGCAAACCAATTCAAAATGTATAAATTACCTTGTTAAGATTGTTACGGAATGTCTGCAAAGATAAAACAAGATTGAAGCACAACGATCAGATATTAGTTCAGTAACATATTAAAATATTTTCAAAATATAGATCATAATAATACATATCATACCACAAAATGAATGTTTTGAAGAGGGATATTTTTGTCTCTAATGCAAGCAAGAAGATCACCAAACCCCTCTGAGCCTAAGTCTGCTTTACAAAATTAACAACCAAACAAAAGTATTGGTAACATCAATAGTGGTGTACAACTGGACATCGTTTCTCATGCACAAATCGTCCAAGTAGCATTCCATAATCCAACTAAATTCACAAACCAGGAGATTAGATTAATAGACAAACCACACCTTTTTTGGGAATGAATGTATCATAACCTTCATTCAAATCAGCTCCAACATCCTCAGTAATATGGCGCTTAAAAAGTCTCTGAATAAACAGGAAAAAGAAAGCACTTAAATCAGCATAATACCATGATAATGTATTGCAAAGAGAACGAAACAAAAAACACTAAAATAATTGAGGATATCAAACAACTTACCAAGCTACGATCATCAAAGTATACTTCTCCGCCTTCCACACGACTATAGCAGGCAATTTCACAAGGCTACCAGAATAATCAAGAAAAGATAATGGCATAATCAATACATGAATCCAGAAAGGCAATTTATAACATTACACTAAACCATTGCGTCAAGAAACCACCACAGGAAAAACAGAATAATTCATTTTCCTTGGCTCACTAGTTTCAACATAATGAGTAAAGTTTAATATTGACATATAAATCTCTATCTTCGTGATAATTTCTCAAATTCTTCAAGCAAATTGAACAGTAAATTGCTTGATGCAGCAGCAGTTAAATATAGGAAAATAGCATTCCCCTACCTCCTGAAAAGCAATGCACTTTCTTGACAGAGTTTCTTCACTTTTTGAAAGCTTCAACTCAGAGACAAAGCGCTCATCATGGCGACCGTTCTGAAACCTGTTTCCGTATCCAAAATTCTGCCTCTGAGGATAAGGTCCAGGACGAGGAAGAAGGCCGGCTCCTCTATCATTTTGATACCCTTGCTGCCAACGACCACGGCCAAACCCCCCTCTACCCTGATTATTCGCATTGCGGGTGGCAGGCAATACTGCCAGAGAAAATCACATCTTGCCATAAAACGAATTAAGAAATAAAATCAACAATGATATTTTTTTTTAATTCATCAACATGTCTGGCAACAAGCACCATTATGGGATGAATACCTAAAATGCCTGGCAACAAGCAATCAAACCTTTTTTTCTATATAGTAGGGCTGACTAGAAAAGTCAAACGACCCACAATGTTTATAGTAGTGAATCATATCATATTTACATACAAACATTAACCTCTAAATCATTCCTAATACCCTCACCTTATTCACTCTCTATTCTTCTACTCCTTGTCTCTATACATGCCCGAACCACCTCAAGCAACATTCTACAAATTTTTCAACTGCATAAGCTTCCCCAATTTTCACTATAACAGATTCCTTTCCAAGTAACACATACATGCTATATTTTTCGCTATCAGGCATAGTAATTCACCATCGCATAACAGGATTCGTTCGCACGTGAACAACAAGACTAACACTCACTATTTAATTTTCCAATCCCTAAATCACGAAAAAGTAGCAAAACATTTGTTCAGCACGTACTTCGAAACAAAAGCGAGAAAGAGAATTTACCAGGAATAGGATAAGGACTTCTGGCGAGGGTTTTACAGTAATCTTCGTTATCGGAGTCAAACAGATCTTTGTCTTCGAAGTCGTGAGGGTGATAGGCGCTGGCCTTATTGCTGTCTACGACGTCACCATTCTCCTCGTCGTCCTCGGCGCCGCTGCTGGCGCTGCCGCTGGCGGAGGAGGAGTCGGCGGCGCCCTCGCTGGATTTAGAGGATGAGGCGGAAGATGAGGAGGAGGAGGAAGAGGAAGCGGCGGAGGAGGAGGAAGAGGAAGCTGAGGAGTGGGACCCATTATCGTTGTCGGAATCTTCGCCGAATAAGTCCTTCTCCGTGAAATCCATTGAACACGCTTTTCGTTTCAGTGGAATGCAATGCTCATCAAGCACTCTTCGTTTCTAGTTTTTTCTGTTCTATTTGGGCCTCAACTATCTCACCAATTGCTTTTTGCACCTATCTATTCTTTATCTACCTCTAAAAAGATTAAAATGATCTAATCTTAGTTTTTTGGATTATAAAATTTGAAAAAAGTTCTTGATCAATCTAGACTAAAAATCAAAATAATTTTTCATAACCATAAAATATTATGGGTTACATAATTTAAAATATATTTTTAGGTTCCAAAGTATATTTTAAATTATATAATCTATTTCAAAAATGTATTATAAATTATTCAATCTAAAATGTGTTTTCAGAATTTATAATATATAATTTTTAATTTAAAATTTTACAATTTGAAAAAATTTCTATTTATAAAACTGAAATATTTTTTATTTATGATCAATTTGAATATTTTTAAACACTCATGTGCAGAAAAATTATGGAAGTATTACTCTCAGCTCACTCATACCCTCCCAGCCCAATAAAACAGTAATGGGTGAGTGATTCTTCCTGCACCTCCATGACGACCTGCACCTATATAGTTTTTCAAAATTTTCATTTTAGACATAATGAAAAGATCAAAATGTCCTTCGTCTATAACTCATAATGTAAAAATTTTGAAATATATTACAGGTTTTACAACTCGCAATATAAAAAATTTTGAAACACATTACAGGTTGTACAACCCGCAATTCAAAAAAATTTCAAAAATAAATTGCGGGTTGTATAACCCGTAATGTGTTTCAAAATTTTTTACATTGCAGGTTGTAGAACCCGTAATGCATTTTTAAAAATTTTTACATTGCAGGTTGTACAACCCGCAATACATTTAAAAAAAATTTTGCAACCCGCAATACAAAAATCAAATTTTTTTTAAATGCATTTCAGTTTGTACAACCCATAATATAAAAATTTTAAAAAACGCATTGCGAGTTCTATAACTTATAATGTAAAAAAAAATTTGAATTGCTATAGAATCCAAAATATGTTTTAAAATTTTTTATATTGCGAGTTGTAAAATTCGTAATATATTTCAAAATTTTTACATTATAAGTTATATTATGTCTAAAATAAAAATTTTGAAAAACTATCGAGTTACAGTAAGTCGTCATGGAGGTACAGGAAGAATTACTCGTAATGGGTACATATTTCCGAGTATGGATTTTATTTTGACAACTCTGTAATTGTTTTTATACTCCTTAAATAACGATAATTTTCTTTCAAAATATTACATTTTTTTTCTGAAAAAAAAAGAGTATTACCAGAAAGGATTATAAAGGCTCTAGAATATATTCTATAATTAATAAATTTTTGTTATTATGTATTTTACATTTCAAAACACTTCAAAATAAAATATCATTACGAAATTACCTTTACGAGTTTAAAATCTATTTCGGAGTATTTTTTTAATTATAAAATGTAATTTGTTTTCAGAATGTTTGATTTTTTATTTTGTTACATTTTCTGGCATACACGTCAAACAGGACAAAAACAATAAACAAGAATACAAAAAGCCAAAATGGAATAGTTACATGTAATCCAAAATGAACACATTTCACCATATAATATAAATATATTGGTTACCAACAATAGAATACTTTATTAGGAAGAATTACATGACAAAAAGATGCATGAACAAAAAAGTAGAGAAAACATATTACTAATAAATGTAGATGGTTTGTAATCTTTAAGAAGGTGGGTAGAAGCACACACATAATGCTGCAAACATCGAGGTGATGAGTCTCAAAATTATTAAAATAATAATATATTAAAAAACCTATGAATTTATTATCTCAAAATGTGTAACTAGAAAGATATATTATTTATAGTTATTATTGTAAAATATCTTTTTAACATATTAAAAACACAACTTTGATAAAATGATATTATGCTTTCAGAAAATTTTAATTTTTACACTTCTTACAATAACATTTTTGGAATAATTTTTAATCTTTCTAAAAACATTATTTTATAATAATAAATTTTATTGAATTTTTTTTTAAAGAAATAATTTGAAATAATTAAAATCTAGATTTTGGAAAGATCAAGAAATCTGTTATAAAATAAAAGTAATATAATTAAAGTCACTGTATAATATTTTATTATTAAAATAAAAATAAAATCATATAAATAAAAAACATAATTAATTAAGTTTCGTTTTAATATAATCATGTTTTTTTAAAACATAATTTTTATTATGAATTGATGGAATGTAGTGGATAAAGATGTGATAAATCATATATTTTTAATTGTATTAATTTAAAATCATAGTTAATTCTTATAAATATTTTAAATTGTTAGTTGATTTTTTTTATGTAGTGTTTGTGTTTGTTTTAAATATTTGTGATAATCTAAAATTTTGTTTTTGAATTTTGTTTTCGCAATATCCAAAATATGTAATTTGGAAATTTTTTAATACACTACAGCAATCTAAGAGGATTTTAATGAAAAACCAGTTATAATTTTGAAAGTGTTTTCTTTTATCAACTATCTATTACTTTCGAAATCATTAATGAATGTTTTATCATTTATAATCTTAATCTTCTTGTAATCTTGCATTATATTTATATATGTATTATTATGATGTAAAACCAACAAAATATGTCAGGGAAGAATCATATCATTTATTTACAAAAGATAGAAAATCTATTAAATATGAAATTGAAAACCAGTTCAGCAAAAACTTTCGCTTTTTACAAACTAAAAATAAAGCAAAGAAATAAACTTAAATTCAATTGAACTGAAGTGAAAAACATAGTGCCTACTAATTACTAATGTGAAATTAAAAAAAGTGACATTGTGAAAATTCAATTCAGTAATTATTTCAAAAGGTTAAGTTATTCTAATTATTTTAAAAGGAAAACACCAATAACGAGCAAATCATTTCCTTTTATTCAATAATAGTATGGTTCAAAAAATAATAATAAAGGTGTGTCTCCATGTGCAAAAAATAAAAATGAAAAATATACTAATTTTGTATTTACTTCTTAATTTATATATTGATTTAAGTCTGACACACGCACATATATATATATATATATATATATATATATATATATATATATATATATATATATATATATATATATATATATATATATATATATATATAACTTATTTTTTAAAATTTATTTTTACATTAAATTATTTTTAATTTTAATTCATATTCATTCATTATATATTTATAAAGTACATTAACAAACTATATGTTTATATATATTCTGATAATATATTTTTTTTATGTAACCAAGCCACGTAATGATAAATTATAAATAAATCTAAAATGTATTTATTACTAAAAATTAAAGAATTAATCATTTTAAAATAGTTTACAACATTGGATAGAATTTAATTAATGTTTTATATATATATCATAAATATATACTAAATAATTTCTTATAAGAAAATTAACTGAGAGTATAAAGTAAAGTGCTTATTGTATTACCTTAAACAAAATAGAAAACATAAACATAGAATATTTTTTATCTCTCTATCCATATATATGTAAATATATATCTAAGAGGATAATAAAATATGAGTATTAAAAAAGTAATATTGATTTAAGACTCAACTAAATTATTTTGAAAACCAACCCAGAGGAGTAGGTTAAACTCAATGACTACTAATATTTGTCCTATTAGTAATGATTGAGCCACAATTTGCCCTCATTCTGCAATTTCATCCTCCACCTTTGAATGAAATACAAAACTTGGAAAAGCAGTTGTTATGTCCCTGCATTATTTCCACAATTCACACAGCAATAATTAGAATTTCTGAAAAAAAAAAGTGATTTTGAATTTTATTAAAAAAAAAAAACTTATTTTAACATACCTCAAGTAGGGTAACGTCATAACTTTTAACAATGAAGGGTTTTCGTAAACAAAGTTTTTCCACTCATATTTGTCGATTTTCCCATCTTGGTTAGGGTCAGCATCCATGAAAGTCTACTCATAAACATAAAATGTCAACACAAATATTTTTTTTTAGATAACTAATGAAAGATAAAGAGGAATTAGTGAAAGTAATATGAAAATTTTAAGCATTTTCAACAAACATAACTCACCTTATTGATAATTGTTTCTATCATTTCATCTGATAACTTAATTTCTGCTTCACATAGAAGGGCATTTATCATTTGCTTGACCTGTCAAAAATCATAACATATTTATAATAGTTAAATTATGAATATAAGAACATTTAGATTGAAATTTCATTTATATATAAAAAAATACATAGAGAAAGTGGTTAGCATCTTACCTCGTGACGCTCTATGAATCCTGTGTTATCTAAATCGTACAGCTTAAATGAAACTGTAGGAAAAATCAAGCAATTATATCAGTTTAATCAATATCAAAATATGGATTTAAGGATAAACCAAAAGATTAAGATGAATTATGTTTTTAACTGAACTTACAATCTATTTTGACTTCTATTGGTGCAGATGGGTGAAAAACATTGAGTGCTCTAACGAAATCACCAAAGTCAATAGCTCCTTTCTTCTTCACGTCAAACAAATCAAAGATCTGCATGTAAAAAAAAATATCTAATTTTAACTGACTTCTAAACAATATAATACTATTATATAATCATGTGCCATGTATAATTAGGATTTGATATCAAGAATTTTGAGTATAAAAAGGCATTTGTTAAGAGAAGTTAGCCATTTAAATGAATCCAATTAAGAAGGATTAGTTATGAGTTCTCAATTATAGCACATAAGATTTTCCAAAAAAAAAAAAGAAAAAAATTATTGTAAAGTACCCGACTCGTAAAGAGATTTTCCTTCTTCTTATTATTAAAAATTGCCAGTTGAAATTCTTCCTGCAAAAGAACAGTTATAATCAGTTGTCACAGTTAGGTGCTTGAAGGCCAATATAAAATAAAAACACAAAATATTACAAACATAAATATGATTAAATAATAAAAAATAAATCAATATTAAAGTGTCATTTAAAAAATATAGAATCAAATATCCTCATAATTCACTTTAATAGGTTAGTTTGAAAATTATAATGTAATGACTAACTAATGTTCAAACAACATATATCATATCAAAAATATCTTAGAATCATGAAAATGTAGAACAAAGAGAGAGGTTGCAAATCATTGAAATAAGAACTGTAACTTGTTGTAAAAAGAATGGAGGTTCTAGTTGTTACCTTGCTTATGAGACCATCATCGATAACGGACCTGCTAATATTCTTAAAAAGCTCATATAGTGCTTCAACATCACTCACACTAACTGGGAAACCAAAAATTAACAAATAAGTTAAAGAGTATTATGTGAAAGATAGGTTAAAAGATTGGACAACAAATTCATCTCAATGCTATTAAACTCTGATAAATAAACATCTCAATGTTATTAAACTCTGATAAATAAACTAGCATATTATTATAAATTTATTTTCCCATAAATAAGGTTGGTTTTGTCCTGATAAAAACATCACAAAAAGCTTTTCCTAAAGGAAAAACTTTTTCAAATAGCTACAAAAGCTATAGAATATGTAAATAACAAGCATCTGAAATAAGAATGTTACAACTGTGCAAGAATAATAATTTTGCATTAAAAAATAAACACTTACAAGTTGTTTCCGATGCAAGAGCAAACGGATCTTCCATGGGAAATTCACTTACTTTGGAGTGGAAACAACCCATTATGAAGGAATTATAAGCAACACAACACGTACTCGAGTAGTAGTGTTCGAGCTTCACTCAGATATATTGCTAAAACATCTTAAGATTTGCCAATTGCAAACCCAAATTCAAACACCACAAGAAGAATTAGTAAATAATGAATCACCATCATCACTGCACATTACATTAATCAACATTTTAGGAGCAAATGAAAATAAATTAAGCGTAACATGATATTTAATCACTCAAAAAGAACAAGACTTTCTGGAAGACCAATTCTTAAAATTATCGTTTGACCAGAAAAGTATGAATGATTAATTAATTAAAAATAAATAATGTTATGTTTATTTTTCTGGAAAAAGGACCCAGATGCAACAAACTCCTAAAAACAAAAACCTAAGAAAGTCACAATTTCACAGATTTGATCAATAGCTGAATAAATCAAGAATTCCATCGCCAGCATTGTATTGTTAAAACACACATAAAAAAAGGCAAATAATACAATTGTCAAAGGAAAAGAAAATAGTAATTCGTTAAATTTTGAGACATTGAAACTACTTTTCCCTCTTCATGCATGCATTCAAACCTTAATCGACGTGAAACCCTAAATAAAAGAATCTCGATAAAACATTTTTATTTGCGATGAAAGAACGTAAATGTGGAAACATAGTGTCTTGCATGAATGACGTGGGGAAAAAGACTCACCAATTTAATAACTTGGCCTCCAAAATTGGCATTTGATGTTTTAACTAAATATTTGGCCATTGAATCAAAATACTAAGACGTTGGAAATAAGGAGAAGGAAAGAGAGGAAAAAAAACAATTGTTTAGAGAGGAAAGTGAAATTTAGGAGTGAGATTTAAGTGTTATATATAGGAAGGTGTTGGTGCCATCTATGGGATTCTCAACCTAAGTAAGGTTGGTAATGGCCAACAAAAACCACTTTGAGACAAGTCATTTAACCAATTACTTACTCTTAAAACAAACTAGACAGCTATGCAATAACTCCACATATTATAAAGTGTAACAAACAAAACTATTTTAGTAATATATATTATTACTTTTTCATTTAATTTCTTGCAATAATTTATAAAAGTAATAGCTGTTTGACAAAATGGTGTTGTCAATTTCCAAATATGTAAGGTAAGCGTGGGATCTTTCTTTTAACTTTTAAGAGTATTTTTATTTAAATATAAAAAGATTGATTTGCTATAAGATATAATTTTGTGTATAATACGAAAGTAACGTTTTTTTTTTCCTTTTCAACACATTCATATTTAAACAAAAATGATTGGAAATTGAAAAATAATTTTTAAAAAAATAGCATCCAAAATTTAAATAACTAAAAAAATTACTAAAACCTTAAATTTTGGTAAGAGATCAAATTTTTGATTTAGTTAACAGATTAAAAAAAAAATCAAAACCGAAGTCATGCGTTGAGTTAGACAAAGACTGTTTCTTTATTTATTTTTTTTCAAAATTCTAATTTGATGGCTCACCCACCCACCGGTGAGGTGAAGCCTAGGCGTTTTTTTTTATATATTAATCTCTTTTGAAGTATTATAATAATAACAGTAGTAATTAATTTAATATGTTTTCGTACACAACATGGATTAAAAAGGATTTTTCATTGTAACTGTTGTGAAATAACAAAACTTAAATGACTCCATAATTTTTTTTTTTACTTTTTAAATGAAAGTTAAATAACCATTCAAAATATGATGTTTCTTACATGATACTATAATTCAAATATATAGATATAGGTTTGTTTAATATTTTTACACTTTTTATTCCTAAGGAATATGAAAGAGAACAACGGTTATAACTGGAGCTGTTTTGTGGGCCGTTCGATAACACTGTTTGCAAGAAAGTTAACGGCCGATATGAGTCCATTCATGGCTTGTTCGTATTGACTTTCAAATAAAATAAAATAAAAACGTCAATGTTTTTGTGATAAGAAGGTTTAGAGGGAAAGTAAAAATTAGATAAAATAAACATATTACTTATTAATTCAATTTATTGCGTATTAATGTATTTTAAAATGTTTTATTATTATTGGTGTAAAATATTAATAAGTTCGAAGTAACTTGTTGATTTATAAAATAATGTTAATAGACGATTATTTATAATAAAAAGATAAATGAGTGTATAATTAAAGTAAGTTTAGATATATTTTTATTTTTTTCTAAATTAATTACTTTTGGTTGTGATCTATATAATTTTTTTATTTGTCTTTTATTTTTATAAAATTACTCTTTCCAGGCTTCGTAAAATACGTAAATTTTTATTTTAGTTTTCGTAAGAAAAAAAATTCTTCCAAATTTTTTTTAACATTACTTTTAGTTTTAATATTTATTTTAGGAATATAAAAGGACTTTCTAATGAGATGTGCTTTATATATATATATATATATATATATATATATATATATATATATATATATATATATATATATATAATTTAGAATGCTTAGTTAATTTTTCAACACCTAAGTAATAAATAATACTAAATGTTTATGAATTTTAAATAAAAAAAATTAAAAATATATTTAAGTCATTAAAGCATTATTTAACTTTTCAAATTGTATTAAAATTATAGTTTAACAAAATAGTTTTTAAAACTTGTGAGTTAAATTCATTGGTATTTATGAAATAAATATTAAATTAAAAAGGTCCATATATTCACCATCTCGAAGTATTAAATAAATTCACTTTTTTAATTTAAGTAAGAAAAAATATTTTCAGGAAAATATTACAAAAAGAATCATATTTTAAATACATCCAATGGTATAAAACTAAGGATCTATATTACTTTTCAAATCACTAGATATAATTAATGTTATAAAGAATAATAATAGGAAAGCGTAATCAGGTGGGACCCATTGCTGCGCGTACGTTATTCTCCAAAGTTCAAAGCCTAAGCAACCAACCTTATCATGCCTTCTATTCCAGCCTACGCACGCTTAAAATATTTTCTTTTTCTTTATTTTATATTTCAACACAATCTCTTGGAAGAGAGAAAATCATATTCGCATCAATTATCATAGTTCTTTTTCCACCTTCAAAATATTCATAAGAAGAAAATTAAGATTAATTTTTAGAATATTAAGATACCTTTTAAGAGAATAACATTTTCTTGTAGAAAAATAAAATATATATATATATATATATATATATATATATATATATATATATATATATATATATATATATATAAATATTAACATTATCAGCTACCAACCATTAACAAATTTTGGTGTGTAATGAATCCTATGTACTTGCAGATCTATTTATGTAACAATCACATATGAATGCCACTTCTTATCTTTGGTGTGAACAAGGTTGTCGTAATGGACGGTTAGCTAGCTAGAAGAGACTAATTTCTTTGAAGTAAACTTTACTTTTTCCTCTCGAATAATGTCCTTGTCTTTTACACTGTTTTTTTTATCAAACCTCATCACCGTACTTGGTACTCAGAACTAAGAATTTATACCACAAAAATAATGAACATAAATGGCTTTTACAGTTGAAGAACAACTAAGGAAGAGGGTGAGTTCAGTTACTGAGTTTTAACTCTTTTCCGCTTCCCCCATTGATGACAACTGCACATGCTTCCTCCCTCTCTGGGCTCTCATTTTTATTTAATTTAATTTGATGTCTTCTTTGTTTCCCTTGCGTAACTGTTTCTTATATTTGGCCTCATTGGACTTTTGATGTAAGGTGATAATGGGTATATAAAGCCTTGTTCATTTCCTTATTTGGGTCTTCTATTGTGAAAAAGTTTGGTCTTGAGGCTTTGGTGAGAGTGGATATGGAAGAAGAACGGTACGAGACTCTGAAGGAGCTTGGCTCGGGGAACTTTGGAGTGGCAAGGTTGGCCAAAGACAAGAAGACAGGGGAACTTGTTGCTATCAAGTACATAGAAAGGGGAAAAAAGGTTCAGTATGCATGGAATTTTATCAAACATTTGATGATTCAGTTTTTCCTTGAGAAATCTGAATTTGACTTATCCAGATTTCTCTTCTGCTTTGCTTTCTGAATTTGATTTGTGTGTCATTTGTGAAAACTCTGTTCACATCAATTTCCAGACACAATCTAGTGCCTTGATCCTTTGCTGATCTCATTGTGTTGGAAAGATATCTATCAATTTTGTTCATGACCACCTAAAGCTGATATGTGATGGATTTCATTTTTGTGATGATAAAAATCAAACTCTGTTCTTAATTATCAAGCTTAATTAGCTTAGATCACCAGATGCAGCTCTATTGTTTTGGGAATTTATTAAACATAATTAGCTTACGTCACCTGATCCTCCTTATCCTTAGACCAACCTCACATTTTTGTTTTCTAATTATTTTTTCCCAAATTCGTTCTCATCATTCCTCTGATTAAGTTATGTTTGCGGTTTCAGATTGATGCGAATGTCCAAAGGGAGATTGTAAACCATCGATCTCTAAGGCATCCGAATATAATTAGGTTCAAAGAGGTAAGAGTTTGTTTCCGTACTCAAGCTGTTCCTTGAGTAGGATTTTTTTGTTCAAGTTATGTGATAGTTCTTTGCATTTTTTTCTCCTACAGCTTTCATACAAACACTGCTTCTGCTTCAGACTTGATTTTAGAATATAAACAAAACAAAACTGTGCAGTTCATTGATGTTATTGGCTCATAAAGAAATGCAGGTGTAACTCATAATATGGTGTGTAGCTGTATCCTGGTATCTTGCTAGTGACATTTTTTTGTTAGGGAAAAAAATGATAGGTAGACTAAATATGAGTCTAAATCTACTTTTATTAGAAATGAGAATGCTAATAATATATCAAAAATAATATCTATAAATTTAATATTTTAAAGTTTTGAATTAAAAGTGACGTGAATTTCTTTTTATGAATTTGACTCAATTCTTATTGAGGTGAGATCTTTATATTATTCAGATACGATGTGTTCTATTGAGAACTCTCTGAAGATATATACTCATTCTGGAAGTCAAATTTTGTTCTGCAGGTATTTCTGACGCATACACATTTAGCTATTGTCCTGGAGTATGCTGCCGGAGGTGAACTCTTCGAGAGGATATGCAATGCTGGTCGATTGAGTGAAGATGAGGTTGATCACTTGGTTGTGTGTGTGTAATATCCTCTATAAGTATAAATTATCAAGTGATGGTTTTGATGAATTCCCTTTATCGCAGGCAAGATTTTTCTTCCAGCAACTGATATCTGGAGTTAGCTATTGTCATTCCATGGTATATAGGTATTCAGAAAATTTTGTTGTCGTTCATTTAAAGCCCTGCGTAATATAATCTTATGTATCTTACTGCAGCAAATATGTCATAGAGATCTGAAATTGGAAAACACTCTACTTGACGGAAATCCAGCTCCTAGACTTAAAATTTGTGACTTTGGTTTCTCTAAGGTTAGTGCTAAAGTCTCACAAAAGTGAACCTTTATGGAGTATATGAAATGTCTACTTCAAAAGACATTTTTTAGATATTTGACCATTCTAACTCAATTTCAACATAATTTTAAAATAGACTAATAAAATAATTTTTTAAAAACTATAGAAATAAGAAATAAATCTTATATATAATCAAGAATATTTAGATTATATACTTTTTCTTTTCACTTTTTGGATTTTAAATAGATGAATTAGATTATTTTTCGTTATGTTTATAAAAAGAAAATATTTCTCCTCATATCTTATATTTTCGAAATTACACGTCCTATCGTGTCGGTATTCGTGTTTAGTCATTTCATATATTTGTTTGTTTGTTAACTTTCCTAATGAATTCAATATTCGAATGCAGTCTGCTTTGCTGCACTCTCAGCCCAAGTCAACAGTTGGAACTCCTGCATACATTGCTCCAGAAGTTTTGTCACGAAAGGAATATGATGGAAAGGTGTTATGTACTCTGCTTAATAGTTTTGCAAAGTGAAACTCACAGTATCACATCAAGTAAACACTTAATGACATTGTAAAAACATGCTCAATTTCGCTCACAAATTGGCAATTCTGCAGATTGCAGATGTTTGGTCGTGTGGTGTGACTCTTTATGTGATGTTAGTTGGAGCATACCCATTTGAAGATCCAGAAGATCCTAAGAATTTCAGAAAGAGTATTGGGGTGAACTCTTACTTGACTTAAAAGAGATCCTTTATGATTAATAAATAGCTTTGATCTATAGCAGCAAGTTTAAACTCTGATTCTCTCGTTGGCAGAGAATTATGAGTGTTCAATACGCCATACCAGACTATGTACGTGTTTCCAAGGAGTGCAGGCATCTTATCTCTTGCATTTTTGTTGCCAATCCTGCCAAGGTATCATTAACACTGTCAGATATACAAAGCTACAAATGATTATGTGCAGAGAGAGGCTAAAAACTGTAATTAGAAATCATTATTTATCACAAATTTTAGGATTAAAGATTAGTCATAAACAAAATGGATAAATATTTTATATCAACAACATATTGATAAAAAATATGTGTATTCAAGTAATTTGTTTTATAATAATTGAAATGCATTAGTTTCTTGTATATTAAAAATCTTATTGTTTTTGTTGAAAGAGGATCACCATGTCGGAGATAAAACAACACCTTTGGTTTAGGAAGAACTTGCCAAGGGAGATAATTGAGGCTGAAAGAAAGGGTTACGAGGAAACACAACAGGAACAACCAAGCCAAAGTGTGGAAGAAGTAATGCAAATCATACAAGAAGCAAGGACAAAAATCCACACCAGTGACCAAACTTCCTCAGGATCGTCGAATGTTGTGCATGCTGGTGAGGCTAACGAGGAACTTAATGACCACTTTGCCAAATATATAGCCCTTGAGTAATTTCTGGTTTAGCAGATTCTATATATTTTTGTTTACCAAATTTACTATGCCTTCTTCCTATGTGAGGGATATAGGTTGCGTTTGGAACAATTTGCACCACTTCCATTGTGTATTTACCAATTTCAATGAAAAACAAGTTTTGTGCATTTGCCATTGTTATCGTTTTCACTAATATACTTACATCATTAGCTCATTATCTTATAAATTAATTATTACTTTATATATTTAAATAATTAGTTATTTTATTAAAAAAATAATAGTAATGAGCTTCATTATAACTCCAACATCAACTCATAACATCAAGTGAGCATTGTATTCACTTTTTTATTGGAACATTGTATTCACTGATTTTGTTGATGTTTACTCTTCCCATGGGAATTTTGGCTGACTGCTTTGAGTGGCTTTGAGTGAAGTATTATCTTTCAACTACATTTTTTTTTTCATTAACAAAAATTGAACTTAAAACTTTATTTAAAAATATCAAACCTACTAACGAATTATATATTAATAAAATATTTTATTTTATAATCATGATATTGATACAAATTATTTAATTAAACATGCGGGTTATTTAATAACATGCAAATATATAAAGTATATAATTTTATTGAAGAGGAATGTTAAAAGAGGATAAAATTTACATATTATTCAAGCAGCCATTTTATTAATCTCTTAAAATGATAGATTTTAGATATTTTTTAATTTTTAATACAATAAATGTTTTCTTAATAACAATTTTTTTATTAACAGATATCTCTATTAACATTTATCACATTTGAAAGAGTGGATAAAAGTACAATCTACTAAATTGATCACACAGGATTTAAATTTTCTTTTCTACTTATCCTCTTGGTCAAAATATTTTCTCTTTGACATCTTTCTGATTCCAGAGGAGAAATTTGAAAATTTAATTATATTTATAATATCTTAATAAAGTTTTTTTATAATATTGAATATACTGTTAATAAGAGATAATCTTAACTTTGTTAAGTGACATCTTGAAAACGAATTTACAAATGTATTAAATTTTGTTTGATTTATCTTAAAAAAATAATAAAATAGACCCTTTAAATGATTTTTCGAGACTAAAAACTTTTTTTTTCAAAAAATAAGTAAAAACAAATATCCACAAAACAATCAATTTTAACCCAACGATTATCCAATGGATTGACTTTTTGCTTTCAACTAATATATAACTTTTCAATGAACCATATGATTATTTGCAACATGTGAAGAATGAAATTAGAGTAGCCACTACTTCACACAGAAATGCTTCTATGGTGCAAGTAAAAGGATGGCTTGATTCATTTTTATGTATTTTTATTTTCATTATTTAATAAATTTAACATATGGACTATATAATATTATTATCTCTTTAATAAAAAAAATGTTCAATGGTTGAATTTACTCGTTCTTAACAGATCAGCTACTAATTAATAAAAGGATATGTTGTATCAAAAATTGGGAGCTTTAAAAGAAAAACAAAAAATAATTATTCACCAAATATGTCAGGCTATTGTTGAAATAATCACAAAATATTAATGGTTCATAATTACTTGAGTTATATTATTCAACTGACAATACATTTCATTTTATTACAATTTAATTATATTTCATTATATTATAAGTTAATTTCAAATAATGGAACTCTATTATTTGACCACTTTCTGTTTTTCTTTAATGTTTGGTATCAGGATCGAATCCAAATCAATCCAAAAGAAACAAAACAACACGTTCTTGTAACATTGTCAAAGGACAAAAAAATGGACAAATTGCAATCGATCTGAACTCTGAACACAGAGCACCCAATTCAGAACTCTTTTTCACCATTTCTTCCATTCTATGCTTTTGAATCGCCACGACATGACATGATCGTTCTCTCTTCCGTTTCATTTGCACTGTCACTATTGTTTCCCACTTTCATTTCAAGGTCAACGGTCTTGGTCTTTGCATTTTCCTGACTCAATTGCTTACAAGTTTATCCTTTTCCTGCTAAACTCCCCAATGGGTCGGAGGAACAATGAACTAAACTCTGTTCTCTCTCACCGTTTGATACTCCTCCTTGTGTGTTTCGCCTCGGGCGGTTTGGTCTACGGGCTTCTCTCTGCAGTGCTTGCAACCGGCAGAAGCAGAATTTCAGACTTTGGGAGGTTGGTTGAAGAGGGTATGTCGGTGAAGAATGAGGGAGGGTGCTGCAGGGGGATTGAAAATTTGGAGCTTTGGGGTGCAGCCGTGAAGTGGGGTTCTGAGTTTAAGTTCAACAATTCTGAAGGATGCTGCAACGCGTGCAAATCAATGTGTTCAGGGAAAGATGGGCCTTGTCTCTGTGATACTTGGGTCTTTTGTGGGAATCGTCAGGCCTGTGGATCCAAGTTCGGTGAGGTAAGTTAATTAGTGTGTGATTAGACAAAGTTCTCTGTAAACTTTTGTGGGAGAAGAAAACAAAAAGAAAAAAAAAAGTCTTTTTCTGGTAAATTGATGTACAAATTCGTTTGCAGAAGTTTTTGTGTTTACTTTTCTAGAAAATGATTTTTAACTTAGATATAAGTTATTAGTTATGAAAAATTAATTCAATATGTACTTATCCTAAAATTACTTATTGAGAATCTTAGTTAGATAGATTATGTTTGCTAATTTTGCAGTTGCCTTAGCTTATGAAGATCTCCTCCCATTTGGGTTGATCTTTTTGGATTCATTCTTTTTATTCAGAGTTGACTTGGAGCTTTTGGTTCTATCTGGGCAAACTCCTTTATTAAGCATTTACAAGAGAAGAAAATAATAAGTAAAATGCATTGATTTTTTTCTATAAGTTTAAACGTCCTTGTGGCCTAGAGTGCATAGCTTTGATAAAAGTTGGGAGTGCATAGCTTTCATAAGCATAAAAAAAGGAGGACTTCTAAGTTCCATTAAAGTTATTTTTCTCTTAATAAAAAAATTTGACATGGAACTTGGAGGTCATAGCGTAATAGCATTCGATTTTGTTGGTTCAGTGCTGGTTGAAGAAACAGAAGGACAGCTTGGCACCTGAACGGCAAGAAGGAGTGCCTCCAGGGGAAGTGGTTGGATGGACTTCTGGTCTTATCTTTGGGAAAGGAGAGGTAAGAGAGAAGTTTGGTTTTTCCATTTTTATTTTTATTAAAATGTTGCTCGTCAGTTTAGCTGCAAATTCAATTTGATGAACATTGTGTTGGAGAATTTAAGTGTTTACATTTAGTGTGTGATCTGATATTCTTGTTCAAATGGCTCATCAGAAATTCACCCTGAATTTGAAACAAAATTGTCTGGCGTTTTCTTAAATGTGCTAATTTTCTCCAAAGTGCGTGTTTTTCTGCTGTTTGTAGCAAGTTTTTTCCCCATTCTTTTATACTTCAACAATTTAGTTGATTCTGTACTGTGACAATATGGATCTCTGACTGAAGCAGTTAGAAAAGGTTGACTAAGAGACAGGTTCAGGAAATGGGCATAGATATGGTAGTACATTAGAAACTATGGGGTTTCACTAGGAATGAGGAGATACAGTAGTAGCCACCTGCCATGTGGTTCACATGAACTATCGCTATTTATGTTATTGTACTTTGTCTTGGCACACACTCACTTTTTGTAGAAATGTCTTCGCATCAATCTGGGAGGTTTGAGATTTAATTTTATTGTGAATTCATGATAGCACCCAATGAAAACATAATATGTTATTTTGCACAATCACATGAGGGAGACAAATCATGGGATACATAACCTGAAACCCAAGTTTGACAGAGAGAGTATAAGTAGAGCATTAACTTAAATGACAAATAATACGAGATGGAAATTATAAATAAAATGAGATAGAGATAGTATATAAGTAGAGCACCAACTTAGATGGCAATTAAAATGACACAGAAGAGTATATATAAGTGGAGAGAACTAACTTTTGCAACTGTTATGTACTTAGTTGGATCTTTGGTTAATTATTTTCGCAGTAAATTGTGTCTTCTCATGGCGTTGATTGTTATATCTCTCCCACCTCTTTTATGATGTGTCATGTTTTTGGAACTTGATCAACTTCTGAGGGGTTATCTTATTTATCCGTGTTCTTTTTAATTCATCTATTTTCAGGGTATTATTGGACTGGAAACTGAACATGGAACTCTTCATGTTAAAGTAAGTGCTCCTTCTCTCGAGACATCTAAAATACAAATGCTTTGATGTTGCAGTTGCACTATTGACATGTTTGTGTAAAGTTAGGTATTTGTATATTATATATAGAAGCACATTGGTAGGTACACTTAGAAAAAAGAGTTCTAGTGGCAAATGAAAGCACCTGTATCTTGTGCTTGGTCAGGGTGCTAACTGCGTCTGTGTACTTTCTATGTTTATTTGTTTAATGTCCTTGTCCTTGGGAACCACTAAATAATAGTATGTCTATAATTTAAATAGCAAATCATTAAACTATTATTTGAATACAAAATCTTCATGACAAATATGCTCTAAGGAAATATACTGATGTTGTAATTTTGTTGGTTATTGTAATTCTTTGTGTGGCTTCTGTGGGCCTGTGCCTGAACTCGAATTTCCTGTGTTATTTTAACAAATATGATATATCAGTTGAATCTGTGCTGGATAATTATGGAGAAGCTCACAATTTTACTAGATCTGCTTACTCTAAGAATCCCTGTTGCATTGTATTTTGAAACTGCCTAGTCACGAGTGAGGAATATGTTTAACTTTGGGAGATTCTCTATTACTGCAGCTTTTACCTGACTGCGCACCACACTCTGTTGCCTACATTCTGGAATTGTTGTCTTTAAACCATTGTGCTGGCTGCCAATTTTACCGTGCAGAGGGCCGAGGTCAGTCATGGGATTCAGAAGGAAACCACATAGAAAATGTAAGACTGATTTTCCCATCTGATGGATGATTGGATGCACACACGCTTATACATCTATTTTCACTATGCAGTTACTGCAAATTATGTTTTGAATTTCTGCATTAAAATCTCATTCTCAAGCATTGACAGTTTTATTTTAGTTTCTGAAATTTGCTTTTTTTAGTTTCTCCAAAGAACAAAACTGTTTCATTTGATCCCCTCACCACTTAAAAGAACATTTATTACATGAGAAACTGTTAGGCCAATAGGAAATGAGAATATATGAAAAGTTTATGTTGGGAGAAAATGAACTAAAAAGGTAGTAGGGCAGATTTGGTTGTTATGATGGGTTGGTCTATTTAAAGACCAACCGGGTTAGGAGGAAAGGACTTTTGGGATGTTGTGAATATTGAGAGAGTTTAATTTCTTTGTAGCCCATTGTGGTGTATGTTTGTTTAAATAATTAATAGGAAGATTCTCTATTTTCTGTAATTCTGGTAATCTTGCTGTTAGTGGCTTTTGATCGTCTAACTTGGGAACCTAACAGAAACCCTCCCTTAAAAGCTAGGACTACCCATAATAGAGAATTAAGCCACTTGGCAGTCCACAGAGAAACTCATACTTCTTGAGGTAAAGCTTTGACATCCCATAATGTGCGAGTTCCTGTTGCACATATCTTTTTTACAATTTTTAAGGACTAACTTAAAATTCATGACATTTTCAAAGGCCAAAACTAGATGTAACCTTTCCAATTCATATTGAAAGACTTGTTTTTTTATTTTTTTCCAAACACAAATATGAGGTTAGGAAAGATTATCGTGTCAAGCTTAGGCAAGCAATAATGTTTGTAAGGTTGGATTGCAGTAACAATAAATGGTTATGGTCCTAATTTTGCAGGCTGGTTTTGGTCCACCTTATGCATTAATTCAAGGGACACTAGAAGCACAAGGCAATGCTTTCAATAAACTTCCGGTGGAAGATTGTCCAACCCTTAGAAGGGGTTCTGTTGCTTGGATTGGTTCTGGTCCTGAATTCTTCATTAGCCTTGGTGACCATTCAGAGTGGAAACATGAATACACCGTATTTGGTTCTGTTCTTCCAGAAGACATGCATATTGCTGAGAAAATCTCTACACTCCCCACAATAGCTGATGTGTGGAACAATGTCAACGTGACGGTTTTGGAAAAACCTGTTCCCCTGTTGGTCCGCAGAATCCAGAAAAGCCACGTGGATGAAATTTGAAACAAGCTGTGTATCCATGTAGATTGCAATTCTTTTTTTTTGTTCCAAAGCTTCCACTTTTGTTGTCTAAACTTTTTCTTCACTTATCAACTTTACTACTTTTTTTGGATCATTGTTCACTGTAATTTCGGGTAATGAAATTTTAATTTGAGAAAGGCTATTAAATAGGGAATACAAAGCTTTCTATGTCGCTGAAAGAAATCTTAGGAAGAACAATGATGATATCCGAGGACATTTTGTAACTATGATAAATGATAATTGCACACATACTATTTCACATTTTAATTTTTTTTCCACTGCTATTCATATTGCAGCTCAATACCCCTCATTTTCTGCTGCATGCAGGGACTAAGATATTTTGAGAGAAGATGTGCAAGTGCCTGAGAGGAACAATTTAATATTCTGAAAATATGCGATGTGATTACACGTAGCTTACATACTAGTAGGAAACCAATTGAACTGTGACAAAGTGACTATGCTCATAAAGAGATAATCCTTAACCATAAATTTTAGATACAATATATGTGACAGTTGAGAACTGAGAAGAATTGATTTCAATATTATACCAGAACTATGCTAACCCAATTACATTTACAGTACTTGATCATAGGCCCCCAAAAAATCAGCATAGGGCTACAGAGAAGCCCGTAAACTGTTGATTAAGCTTATAAAAAAAACCACGAAGTCTCACGAAGCCCGTGTCCATGGCTATATGATAGTACAATCTTCTTGACCTTTTCCAAGTAAAGTAGTTAAAATAACACAAAGCTGGAGCTGCTATCAGAATCAGATTCGTCTTGTGGCGATTTGGGTGCCAAGGTGAGCCATGGCATGGATTCACCTTGCTTATTAAGGGCTGCCATGTGATTGCTTGTTTGATATGGTGCTCTGGCAGCAATTCTGCAAAACATAAATAATATATAAATCAATTGATCAAAACTTCATAGTTTTTTCTTCAAAAAAGAGGTAAAATCTATTTTTCGCCCCAAGATTTGATCAAAATTTGCTATAGTTTTAAAAATCACCATTTTAGTCATCAAATTTCTGAAATGTTGTAACTTATCCTATACTTCGTTAACCTATACTAAATTTACCACATCTTAGAAAATACAAAGACCGATATCCCTGTTTTAAAATGTAAAGATTAAAACCAATTTCAAACAAAATTGAATTAATTTCTGTGACTCTACCTATTCTTTCTTTTCTCCAGGAACCGATGAAGTGAAGCTTTTCTAGCCAAAGGTAGATCTGAATAAAAAGAAGCACAAAGAAAAGGATCAGAAACACATAAACCGACACAAAAATCACCCATCTCCGAAAAAAAAATAGAGATTAAAGAAAAGTTACCACATATAACAGATTTGGATGGTGCTTGAGGGTGCTCCTGAACCTTCGAATTGTTGGCAGAGGTAGGGATGATATTCATAAGAAAAGGAAACGGTCTACTGGAAGTAGCAGAAATTGCAGCAGGGTATGAGCAAGCAAAGCCGTTCTGGTTCTGAGACATTCCTTTGTTGGCAAAAGAGATGATATCCTTGGCTTTGTCCGCTTGAATACCATCAAAGACAACAACTTGGCCATCATAAAAGATTGTCATCTGCGACCCTCTGAGTTCCTTGGTCACACCACTGCACACAAGATGGAAAATCATTCTTTAATTGCTTAATCAAAAGCAGCCATAAAGTCACAAATTGAAGAAGCAAAAGAATGGTACCTGGAATTTCCGATGCTGGGAATCTCTTCTCCATGGGGATGAGAAGGGTAAGCAAGTTGCTTAGAGAGAAACTTGGAAGTGGAAAGGTTCCATGGATGCATCTTGAGAATGTTGTCTTGGCAATGGAGAAGGTGGGTGTGAGAGGGTGAAGATAGAGCACTGGATGTGATGAGATTGAACCTTATCTTCATTGTATAATTTATAAAGGGGTGGTGGAATTTAGGCACGTGGAATACATGGGTGTAAATTTAGGTTTATTTTTGTGGTTTAACTTTTGAAGGACAGCTGCATGCATCTGGTGCAAAAAGGGACAGGTCATTGGGTGTTGGGTCAACTTGCGGAGTACATTGTTGGTTCGTCATTTGATATCTGTTTTCTTTTCCTTTGAAAATTCCACAACGTGTTATTTGCTTCCCTTTGAAACGACAAAAAACCCTACTCTCCTACCAATGGTAATGCTGCGGTTTTTCACGTGCTTTTTAGCTCCTCCCACGTTGCTTAACCACTTAACCTTATCAAATATCTTTATGTACGGCGTTTTTTTTTTTTCTAAGCTGGTTGTACTATAGGTTTGAAAAAAAACCTATGTACTAAAATTAAATCAAATGGAAACGTTAAAAGATTTTCAATGCAGATTAGTTTTAAAAACCAAAGATTAACCAAATGTTTAAAATCACATGCACCTATATGATTCTTTTTAGTTCCTACAAATATATAATAATATACTATATAATAATCTTACTATTGCATAATCGAAACAATATATGCAATAGGTAACATGACCGAAGTGATGTAGGTAACACTGTTCCGTACATGTAGAAAAACTAAAAAGCATGAGATTAAGTATGAAGTTAATATCTAATCAAACAATTTAAATTTGTCTGAACATATGATAAGTACGAGTTTAAATAAATCCTTATACGGGCCATCCATGCGAACATGAGACATCCATTTATAACCCTTTGGACAACAGCATCCTACAAGCAACTCCTACAAGCAACTCGAAGCTTTAATGAATGCCTTCTCGACTTGTGTGAGAATATATAATAAATACTTTTGGATTTGTCGGCTTATATCTTAAAAATCATAATTTTCACAGTTAATACTTGTTTGTACTTTCGATCCTATGATCAATTCATTCCTTTGTCTTTCTAATCCTAAAATTAGAGACACATTTCTTTTCACTAAACATCTACTCTTTAAATTTATTCTCCCTCGAACGCAATGTCAGAAATAGAATAATGACGAGAAATGAGACCGCAAGTATGTTTCATGGGCCTAAAGTAAATTGGGCCAACTAAATTTCTGAATCAGATAATTATTTCTTTTACCCCTTATTTTTAACCCACACTTCCGTAATCGGTGAAATTACTGAATTGTTGTATCTGTTTCTCTCTCACTATACTTCATTATCACTGTCCCCACTATTGTCACCTTTGATGTACCATCATCGACAAAGAAAAAAAGAAAAAAGAAAAAAAAGAGAACACTGTAAAAAAAATATCATTCTAGAAATTTCTTTCTAGAACACATTTTACGTGTTTCAGAAAGTTTGTTAGAGAAATACATTCCAGAAAATGCTTTTCATATATATATATATATATATATATATATATATATATATATATATATATATATATATATATATATTTGAATTTTTTTTTTCAGAAATCATGTTCTGCAAAAACTTATTCTAGATTGTATTTTGTATATTTTGAAAATTTATTCTGAAGACCTTATTTCAAAAATCTTATCATGTTCTGAAAACATGCTAAAATGGTTAATTCTGAAAAGTGTGTTTTAAAAGAAATTTCCAGAAAAAGTAATTCGGAAGTCACTTTGGTGCAGGAAGCAAATTGAGGGGTGCAGGAAGCAATTGCAGCTTAATTCATGGGCCAGACCCAAATTAACATTATCGGTGTCGTTACTTGTAGGCGGTTGATTGGTGAGAGAAGAGACAGTTGAGAGTTGAAGTTTCCTGGCGCGCAAAGCCTTCCCTGCAATCGATGGTTCAATTTCACGAACACATCATCACAGAGCTTCTAGAAGATTCCAATGGCGGTCTCGTGGTTCTCTCATCCGGTCTCTCTCTCTCTAAACTCGTCTCCTCTCTCCTTCTTCTACACTCCTCATCCGAGGGAACGCTCCTTATCCTCTCTCCTTCCTCCACTTCACTCAAATCCAATGTCACCTTCCACCTCAAAACCCTAAACCCCCAATTCAACCAAATCCCTGCCGAAATCACCGCCGACCTCCCCGCGCACCACCGCCACGCGCTCTACTCCTCTGGCAATGCATTCTTCATCACGCCGCGCATCCTAATCGTCGACCTATTGACTAACAAGTTACCGACCTCCAAAATCGCCGGTATCCTCGTCCTCAGTGCGCACTCGCTCTCCGAGACGTCCACCGAAGCTTTCATTGTTCGGATTTTCCGTTCGCTTAACCGCAGCGCGTATGTGCGAGCGTTCTCCGAGAAGCCGCACGCGATGGTGTCGGGGTTCGCGAAGGCGGAGCGGACGATGAAGTGTCTGCACGTGCGGAAGCTTCACCTGTGGCCGCGGTTTCAGGTTTACGTGTCGCAGGAGCTGGAGAGGGACCCACCAGAGGTGGTCGATATAAGGGTGCCGATGAGTAAGTACATGGTGGGGATTCAGAAGGCCATTATTGAGGTCATGGATGCTTGTTTGAAAGAGATGAGGAAGACGAACAAGGTCGACGTGGAGGATTTGACGGTGGAGAATGGGTTGTTTAAGTCTTTTGATGAGATTGTGAGGCGACAGTTGGATCCAATTTGGCACACTTTAGGGAAGAAGACCAAGCAACTTGTCTCAGACCTTAAGACATTGAGGAAACTGTTGGATTATCTAGTCAGGTCTTTCGTTGCATTTTGTGAACGTTAATAAGCTATAATAAGAGTGTTATGATAGGAGTTTAATTTATATGCATCGTCAGTATAATTTACACGTTCAGTTAATCAGAAACAATGGATGATATGATTTATAAACTAGTTTTTCTAAAAGTCAAGAAACTTATTATACATGACAAATTATAACTGGATGAGAGCTTATAAATCAGTCCATAGACTATTTACTCCTATGAGTATGTGCATCTCATTTGGGGTTGCTTAATTGTAAAAGGAAGTGAGAAATGGAAAGAAAAAAAGAAAAGAAAAGGGGAGGGTGGCAGATGCAACAAGTGATGTGATGAGAAAAAAGAGAGTGATAGGAAGAAAATATGGTTGAAAGGAGATGCAAGAAAAAGTAGGTATATGTTTATAGTTTTTCATATTAAGTTTCGTTTTCAAATAGTGAGTTGTGAGGATAAAATGACTTGATATTTGGGTATATACATGTTAGATTTAATTGCGAATTGTAATATCTTTATTGATTTTCATACATTGGGTAACCTTGGTAGCTTGTTGGATTTAGCTTTTAAAATGTTCATCTGAAAAATGTAGTGTTTTTATTGTAATAGGGACTGATTCTGTGACTTCCTCGTGACAGGTATGACGCTGTAACATACTTGAAATATTTGGATACATTGAGAGTGTCAGAGAGTTTTCGGTCTGTTTGGATATTTGCAGAGGCAAGCTATAAGATATTTGATTATGCAAAGAAGCGTGTTTTTCATCTTGTGAGGTCAGATGGTTTGAAATTTAATGAGTTGAGTAAGGGTGTCAAAAACAAAAAGAGAAAAAGTAAGGATGATGACAAAGACGTTGAAGAAGGTAAGATTATCACTGTGATTAGTTTTGTGTTCTTATTCTGGCATATATATTGATTTGTTGTGTTGATTTATTCTATAGATTATTAATTTAAGCAATAGAGGCAGAGAGTAAAGGAGATTTGCAATGCCAAGTGTAGGCACGGCATTTTTGTCAGCTTAATTTTATTTTGAATGTGCTTGTGTAGCAGTTGATGGTACTTTGAATGCTGGCTTAGTTTTGGACGAAGTCTTGGAAGAAGCACCAAAGTGGAAGGTCTTACGTGTGAGTTAGTGAGTTCCAATTCTAGAAAGTCTTTGGGCCATGTTCAATTGATGAGATTTGATATGTGAGACCGAAAACATTAATTTGGCATTTGTTTCAATTAATGTGTTTAAAGTCTATCTGTTGCTTCAACATATAGTGCCCTGAAGAGAGTTTTGAAAAAAAAAAAAAAACAAGCAGAAAAAAGTTGAATTTGATCATGAATGTTAGATATTTTAGACTGAGGCATGATTTGCTTACACCTTTGTAGGAGGTTCTTGAGGAAGTAGAAGAGGAAAGACAAAAGGCAGGTTTGTTGAGGGAAGAAGTATTCGCTGAAGGTGAAGACACCAACAATGGCATTGTACTAGTGGCATGTAAAGATGAAAGGTCATGCTTGCAACTTGAAGAATGCATCACCAGCAGTCCAAAAAAGGTTTTTACTGCCCACTTGTCCTGTGATAGGATGTCTTATAAAGTGTAATCTGAATGTCACTATGTGAACTTTGTTCTTCACATGGTGTTATTAGTAATAAAATTTATATGGTCTGCTAGCTCATTAGATTCACTGCACACTACCAAACATATCCAGAACCAGAACTACTACAAGATTTAGTGGGTTGGGAAACAAAATCACTTATTTGCCCCTGTGATGATATACTCGACTTTGTGCTGCTTCTATTGACTTTAATATTTCGCTAAGACCAATGAAGCTGCACACTTAGTATATTTATCTTTTATGTGATTTCGTGTTGGTTTTGATGATTTTAGTTATTCTTGTAATAGATTGCTATTAGAAGTTATTTATCATGCATGCTATGTCTATGTTGTATGTAGCTTGAAACATTATTTTAGTAAGGGATTTGCTGGCTGCGATTTTCTTTTTATAGCTTCTGTTGGTTGATAGTGAACAAGATTTGAAGAAACTGACTTTTGTATCCTCTTTATTGTTTGTTATTTGTGAAGGTCATGCGTGAAGAATGGAAGAAGTACTTACTAAACAAAGTACAGCTGCGTGACATAGTGAATAAGAAAAAGAAGCCTAAGGATTCCAAACCCAAAGGTTTTGGAATTCTTGATGGAGTTACTCCCATAACACCCGCTCAGAATGCAGAAACCACCAGCATTAGTAAGCAGGAACATGATGCGCTTTTGGCAGCTGCCTCAAAACTAAGAAATGTTTCTGAAAATGACCATGTTAAGGATACCCCACAGCCTGATATTGGTGGACAGGGAAGCGGTAAAAGAAAGAGAAAAGTGGGGATTAGAAAGGTCCCAGTTGTTCTTGATGACGTGGGAGTTCAGAACAATGATAAAGAGGAATCAGTGAGTGATAAAATTGGAATGTCTGATTCAAAAAATAAAGTCAATGAAGATGAGACTAATCCTGTCAGTACCGGTAGATTTTCTGAAATCATGGAGGAAGGGACTGAAATCATGGAGGAAGGGACATCTGTGGAAAACATAGTTCTTCGGAAGCATACTAATCCTGATGTTGCAGCAAGAACTGGAAAGCCACTACCACCAGTGCACTTTTATGCCCTAGAAAGTGATCAGCCTATACTGGATATATTAAAGCCCTCAATAGTAATTGTTTACCATCCAGACGTGGCCTTTGTTAGGCAAATCGAAGTCTACAAAGCTGAGAATTCCTCAAAAAGGTTGAAAGTGTATTTTCTTTTCTATGAAGATTCGACCGAGGTTCAGAAGTTTGAGGCAAGTATACGTAGAGAGAATGGAGCATTTGAATCTTTGATCAGGCAAAAATCTATGATGATGATTCCAGTTGACCAGGTTTGTTTGATCATTTTCATCTTTACCTCTTGTTTCTCTTTTATGCTGTTGGTTGCTTCTTGTGTCCATTATGTTGCTGATTTCATTTTCCTTATTTTATTCTTATTCTGGTGCATTTATCTGCTGTTAATCAGAGTGGGCACTGTTTAGGATTAAATTATACTTTAGAATCAGATTTAAATACTCCTCAAAACTCAGTAACCAGAAAAGCAGGTGGGAGAAAGGAGGCTGATAAAGAAATGCAGGTTTGTGATAATATTTTATGCATGATGATCATATTCCTGTGACGGAATTTATAATTTGGGAATTTCAACATTTCAGGTTATTGTGGACATGCGGGAGTTCATGAGCAGCCTTCCAAATGTTCTTCATCAGAAGGGAATGCGCATCATTCCAGTGACCCTAGAAGTTGGTGACTATATCCTATCACCGTTAATCTGTGTGGAAAGAAAAAGTATTCAAGATCTCTTTATGAGCTTCACATCAGGTCGTCTATACCACCAGGTCGAGACAATGGTACGGTATTACAGAATACCTGTACTCTTGATTGAGTTTTCACAGGATAAGAGCTTTTCATTCCAGGTTTGTTGACCGCAATACTTGTACTACCTCTCTTCTTATCTTCTACATATTTTCCTCGTCCTCCTCCTCCCTGCAGTGGCCATGTTTGAGAAACTACCCGTACTGTTTAGTATTGTTTAATCGTACTGGCATGTCTAGATGAGGATGGGAGTTTGTTTTGACTGGCATCCCATTTCTGACAAGGATTGCCGTTAATATTTCTGTCTAAATATGTATATTAATTCCCGGGCTTCACATTTAATACCGCGTGGTCGTGTATTTGTTCCAGATTTGATTGAAGTGATTATTCAAATATAAAATACTTTTATGAAATTGAGAATGGCATTAAACCTTTGATGGATATCTTTTGCAGTCCGCTAGTGATATTGGTGATGATGTGACACCAAATAGCATTATATCAAAGTTGTCTCTGCTTGCTTTACACTTCCCCAGGCTACGGATAATCTGGTCTCGAAGTTTGCATGCTACTGCTGAAATATTTGCTTCACTGAAGGCAAATCAAGACGAGCCAGATGAAACAAAAGCGATCAGAGTGGGTGTTCCCTCAGAAGAAGGCATTGTGGAAAATGACGTGAGGTAGGTTGCTTTTTCATAGTTTAAACTTGAATAATTTGTGCTTTCAACGATTAAGTGAAAACATGTGTTTCTTAGGTAGTGGATCGCGCGGTGCTGTAACTGCACAAAACTTTAACGAGTTGTTTTCTTCCATGGTTTTAGAGGCATGCAGGCGCACCTCCAGCATTAAATCTAAAATCTAAAATGATATGGATCTATGACACTGTTAATGGCGGATTCGTGGGCATATATTTATTAACACATTTTGACTTCAATTAGAATTGCTCTTAACTACTAAGCATTGTCAGGGCTCAAATTGCTTCTTTATTTGCCTATAAATATGCGCGGACTCTGTGCATTATTACTTTATTAATTTGAGAGCGGGAGAGCTCAAATTCTGAGTCTTTGGTATCAAATTGTGTCATTGTTAATGAGATTTTATGCAGTTATTAATTTGTTACTCACAATGTATATGTTTTACCGCCGTCACAGGGCTGAAAATTACAATACATCGGCTGTGGAGTTTCTAAGACGTCTTCCGGGTGTTACAGACTCAAACTACAGGGCCATAATGGATGGGTGTAAGAGCTTGGCAGAACTTGCACTTCTCCCTGTGGAGAGGCTAGCGGAATTAATGGGTGGTCAAAAAGCTGCTCGGACTCTTAGAGACTTTCTGGATGCCAAATACCCAACGTTGTTGTGAGACTAATTCTTATAATTCATTTGTTGCAAAAGTTACTCGCAATTTATTCAAGTAGTCCATTATTTGGATTCTACATCATTGGTTACGAGGGCAACCCATAGTAGGTCATTCAGTTATTTAATGTTTCCCACCCGTGGTTAAGTCTGTTGTAATTTTATGATAAGAAAATAATCCATTTCTCGTGGCTCATTCTGTTGTAATATTTCAATACCGTATTACTTAACACTAGGTGAGATCGTCCACTCTGGGATGTTGTATATGTTAGTTTCTTTCTCTTATTTACCCATTTCTGTTTATTCTTTAATTTAATTGATTTTTTATGGGTTTATGATATGGTAAAGAAGTGCGCAACGGACTTCATAATCTTTGGAGACCTTCTTCGTACTTAAATACAAGTTAAATAAATAACTTTTTTGTGTGGTCTAATAATATGATGTTTCATATTTTACTCGGAAGTATCTCCATGAAACTAATTTTACATTTCCTTTATAAAGGAAGTATTGTTACGCATTCTATTTCAAATCTTTCTGATATCAGTTGTTAAAGTGCGACACATTTTAAAAGAATTCCAGTATAAATTTCAGCCTAACCTGGCCTAGATTGAAAGTAAATTGATTGAACATAATTTCGCAGTAAACCAGTCTAATCTCGCAATAATTATTATTATTTTTTAAATTATTTAAGCATAATATGTTAGATTTAAAGGATAAATATTAAATCGGAGAGCGACAGTTGAGTATTCATTAACCACGGTGCATGACCAATTTGGCATCATAGGAACTGAAGTGACATTTGCGGCGATGTGTGAATTGAGCATTGGCATGTCCAGGTTGTCTTAACCCAGATACAGACCCATCACCCATATATTTGATTTGTGCCGCCGAAAAGATACAATGAAAGATGTGTGTCAGCACTCCTCACAATATTGCCCCCACCATTGGTCATTCCCATCCTTTTCGGAGTTGATCCCCACTCAAGGAATGCTATTGTTAATTTCTCCAAGAGTTTCCGACTTATATCATAAATATCATCAAATCAGGAAGTGGCATATGCAACATTTTTTTAGAAAATTGATTCTCCTTTTGTCCCTATATCGCACAAGTTACATATTTGTAGAACATTAATCCCATGCATTTTTTAACTGTAATTTTTTAACACTTTGAACTGATATTAATGTTGTTTGGAGGCCAGGAAAGAGGGAAGAGTTAAATTAAAAGTAAATGGCACGCGAACTAAGCTTCCTTAACTAGAGCACTTGAACTTCTACCTTATTGGTTTGTCCGCTGGTTGGGCTTGAATTGACTTGATTAGCACCAATCTCAATCTCTTCTTCCTGGTAAGTGGAGTGAACACCATAGAGTAGATAGAAGAGGGTAATGAAGCATGCCCACATAGCAAACCTTTGGAAAGCGAGGAGCTTTAGAGTGGTGATGAGGAAGACATTGAGAAAGATGGAAAGGACAGGTGGCCAGGGCATGAATGGCACACACCAATCAGTATGAGGATGTTGGGCATGGGTCTGAGGGAGCTGGTGGTGGTAAAAAGCTGTGACAGTGATCATGAGCCCACCAAAGATTGGAAGACCCCACCGTAGCTGATTGAATTTCCACGAAAGGGAGAAGCCCAGAGCACTAAGTGAGAAGAGAAGGAGGAAAAGGAGAGTGTAGAAAGGAGCGTTATCGCCAGTGATCACGTATCGACGGTATATGAGAGCATTGGCCACCAAGTAGAACACCACCAGTGTGCCCATGTTGATCAACTCCATTATAATGTCAAGATCAGTGAAAAGAGCAATACATGCTGTGCAAACTCCTACATCAACCAAAATATATTACTAAATAAATAATTAACGTTGTTTGGTTAATTAATTATAAGAAATTAATAAAACAAGCTTACCCAAAAAGAGTGTGGCATTCAATGGGGTGGCTGTAGAAGGATGAACTTTAGCTAACCAAGATGGCACCAATCGGGCCCTTCCTATAACACAAAGGTATCTAGCTTGGCCTAACATCGCAACCAAGAGAGAAGCCACTATTCCCAAACTTGCACCTGCCCCAACAAGGTTGCTCTCCCACTTCCCTCCAATCTTAGCAAAAGCGAATGCAAATGATGATTTATCTGATATCTGTTAAAGTAACACCACTAATTGCCTTATCACTTATCAAAAAGCAACATTTATAATTGTATATGTATGTGATGTAGCGTTGAGAACTGTTGAATTCATATACTGACCTTGTTATAAGGAGCCATCATGCACAAAGATAGAGACATAAGGCAATAGAGCACAGTGGTTATGAGAACTGAACCAACAATTCCAATTGGTAGGCTCTTAGAAGGATCTTTGATTTCCTCTGCCATGGTTGAAGCCGAGTCATAGCCTATGTAGCTGAAGTAGACTTTAGCTGCTCCATTCACAACACCTCTCATACCAAAAGGTGCTAGCCCTTTTGGACTCACCAGGTTTTTCACACTTCCAGAACAATAACCACTCACAATGATAAATCCGAAGAAAATCACATGGAAGACTGTCATGATGAGGTTCAATATGGAACTTTCCTTCGTACTGCAATCAACCAAAAAATATATGTGAATAAAAATAACTACCTCCTTTTATAATCATATTCTTTGGACAAATTTCTAACAATCAAAATAAAAAAATATAACAAGACAAAAATAGATATTCCAAGTTAATTTTGGTTTATAAAAAATAATTTATTTTAAATTTTATTTTCAAGTATTGAAAAGTTTATCTACCTAGGAACTAAATCTAGTCAACAACTGTTTGATAAAAAGAACTTTAAAGAGAATAAACTAGAAAGTTGATACAAAAGGAGTTGATCTGTTTCACAAAACAGGATAACATGTTAAAATATCAAATAGTTTATCCAAGGAAAACTTGATCACCAAGATAACAAAAGTGACAAAAGAAAAGTGGCACACATCGTGGAGGGAAAAAGTGAGAAAAATAACCTATAGCACAAGCAGAGAGTGAGAACAAGAATAAGAGAAACAGCTGGGAGATCCAACATGTTATAGTTCTTTGGCAATCCATGCAGTTTCACTCTCCACACGTTTGGATCATTTTCGCCAAATGCAAAGCTCAAATACTCTGTGAAACTCCTTGATACAGAAGCATTAGAAAACACATACTCCATTAGTATATTTGCGCCAGCAAAATACCCCACAAATTCTCCTACACCAACCACATAAAAGACTTAGATATAAGAAACAAGTGAAATTCAATCATGACTGGGAAGAGAATCAAGTGAAAAAAAAAAAATCAGTAGAAAGGTTCTTTGTACCAAAGGTTAATCTTAAATAGCTGAAAGCTCCTCCTGCTACTGGGACTTGAACAGCAAATTCAGTGTAACATAAAGAGGAGAGAAGAGTTGATAGTCCAGCTATAATATAGGATATGAAAACTGAAGGACCAGATTGATGATGGGCTACAGAACCAGTTGTAACAAACACACCAACACCTAGCATTCCACCTAGTCCAAGGGCTACCAGATCATACCACTTGAGACTCCTTTTCATGTCTGCTCCAGACCTTTGTCTCACTTGGTTGAGTTCCTGATCAGGGGTCCAAGTGGCTAGCATTCTCTTTTTCAGTCTTTGAGGAGTTTGAGAAAGGGAATGGAAATAACTTGACAAAGTTGTCTTCTTGTTGGTTGCAGTGTTGGCCATTGTTATGTATTAGCACCAAGTTTCTGTGCTTCAACAGGTGGGTTGAAGGTTTTAACTATGCATTTGTGAGGGAATCACTGCTTGATTTCTTTCTTGAGTTGATAAGAGGAATATCCAATCTCCTTTATGTACTTAGCATTTCTTGAAAGTACATACTTATCCTCTTGACTATTTGGAAATTTAATGATAAATCAAATGGATGAAATAAGATTAGATACTTGATATTTTATAATGAAAATGAAATAGGATAAAGGCTTCTGTTGGGGAAAAATACGCAGAACTTTCCCATACAGTCAGATTTATGAGAGTGAAATAACAGCGGAATAATTGTACACACCAATTTGATAACGGAGTTCGGCCAATACTGCCTACGTCTCCGGACTGCTGCAG
>Ga0209700_102423_pt1 | contig 37787 bp, 24 predicted proteins | sample SiratroredBW_FD_187528 | JGI IMG/M metagenome (GOLD analysis project Ga0209700, IMG submission 187528) | Root nodule microbial communities of legume samples collected from California, USA - Siratro red BW (SPAdes) (version 2) | ecosystem: Host-associated > Plants > Roots > Nodule | place: USA...
CAACAACACAAACAAACCCAAATCGGCCAAACGAACCCTACCAAAACCACAAAGCACAAACAAATGCTCAATACAATAACAATATCAGTAAAAGCAAAAGAAAATGGAAGAGAAAGAATGGCGCACAGCTTCAAACCAAACAAAGCACGAACGGACTTGAAATCGAAAATAGAACCGTTCAAATCGAAGCTCTCAAAAATGCGAACAAGAGAAAGCAAAATGGAGTAGAATGAGGTGCAAATGGAGGTCGAACAGTGCAGGAGAAGACGCCGGAACAGTGCCTGGAAGAATACACGCGCAGCGGAGAAGAAGAAAAGTGAAGAAAAAAAGGTGCGTTTGAAATAAAATAGAAGCACCACGTCGGTTCTGGACTCCCAACAGACGTGGTGCATGCCCTGAAATTTAAAAAAAATTACTGTTAACACACCACGTCGGTTACAAAGCCCAGAACCGACGTGGTGTGTGCCCTAATTTCACCTATTTCCCCCAATTTTCCCCAATTTGTCATACAGCATGCACCACGTCGGTTATAAGGCCTTAGCCGACGTAGTGGACAACAATCCCACGTCGGTGATGGCCTCTTAACCGATGTGGGATTTACGCGCCTCCTACAACTTTTAAAAATTTGAATTTTTCTTTTTTATAAATAGGTCAATAACGGTTGTTTGTTCCAACCGACGTATAATTGTTTATTTATTTACAAAAATGCCACCGCGTTTCTGATTACATCGTTTATCTCTTTAACCGTCATAAAAAGTAGACGTTAAAGCCTATTTTTCTACTAGTGAATTATTAGACATAGACCCCTAAAATTTCTGAGAAATAGAGACTCGATTAAAAGCAAAAATACTCTCCATTGATGAAGTCATTTATACATGTCCACATGTATGGTATCATCGCTAGGATGAAATGAAGTCTGAGTTAGAGCAAAACTGAACTCAATGCTAAAAAAACTAACCAATATAAAAACTTATTTGTGTTCTTGTCATTTATCTTTTCAACGTTTGTTTAACTGGTATTTTTCTTCAAATTAGTTGTTTCAATTTAAAAGAATTGACAAAAGTTTTTTTCTCAATGAATTGTCTAAACAAGTTGTACTTTGAATTGGAACAACAGTGAAAAAGGAAGAAAAAAAATGAAAAAGAGAGTAAAAATTGACTTGTTTGAATTGAGAAAAAAAATAAAAAAATTAAATGAAACGAGTGAAAAGATTGTAATATTTAACTGATATGACGTGAAAAATAAATAAATAAATTATATAATATAATCAATTAAAAAATACCACTGATTTAATTTTAATATAAATAAATGTATTTTTATAAACTAAGTAAAATTGATTTAATTAGCATATTCTTTTTAAAAGCAATTACTAAATATTATAAAAGTGTTTAATTTCAATTATTTACAAATAATAATAATATATATTAAGATTGTTTTACCTTGATATATACTAACATGGTATTATTTTTTTAATGTGCCAAACTACAATATGTTTAATACATTAGGGCATATAACTGAGACATATTTAATTATGTTTGAAGATAATTACGCCTAAACATATATACATACTCGGTTATATATTAATACATAATTGATTGTGAAGCACAATCGACTATGTTTTAAATATATCCCGAATCACTTTCTCATAGCAAATGTCAATTTCAATCTTCAAGCACACAGTACAATATTTTCATCGCAACATGCAATGGACTTTCACATGACACCAAAAACGCATCAAGTTCATGTTCTTTAAAAGTAATTAGATGTTGGATACAAATTTAACATTTTAAATATTATTATTATTATTATTGGTGTTGTTATTATTGTTGTTTATTTATTTAATCCTAAAGCATGGCTATTTATATTTTTTTAATGATGTAACCAATATTTAATTTTAATTTTCTACTAAGATTAGTGCATCGTAGGAAATTTAAGTCTGTTTTTTTATTATTATTTTCATAATTTTATATATACTTTTTAAATTATATTATTTACAAATATTTGAGTTATAATTTGAAAGTCAAATAAATATAATTATAATCATTTATCAATAAATATAAAAAGTATAATAGTGTAAATTTAATTAAAATTAATTTTTAAAATACCTTAAACAATTGTGATGGTTGTTTGGAAACTACTTGCTTTTGGTTTTGTTAAATGTAGTATGGATGCGACAGCATATGATAATCCTATTTTTAGAGCTACTAAAGTGAATATAGGAGAGAATTTTCTTCTTATATTGATATTGATGAGGTTGAAATTCTTGTATTATATTTTTTATTGAGTTGGTTGTGGGCAGTGAAACTATTTATTGTTTAAAAGTGATTTTCTGTCAGTAATTTTCTTTCTTTAAGAATTTTAGTATTGTTTTTTAGTGTTATCAACGAATGTTAGGTATTCAAATGTGAGTCTAAGTTTCACATTGGGTAGGAATAAGATTGTTCAGTAATCAATTTTAAATTTTTTGACATAGTTAAAGAAAGAAATGTGCAATAATTTAGTCAACTTAGCTTAGAGGTGGATATGAAGCAAATTTTTCATTCGTTTGAAAGTTTCTCTTCAGTTTGTCTTGTTGTATTACACATAATTTTTTTCAAGAATAGACTTAGGTTACCTACATATAGACTTTTTTATTACATGAATATAGGTTTGCTCCTCCATTTCTTTTATTATAATTTTGTTTTTCTTTTAATAAATATTCTCAAGAAACATATGACTTTTAAGGTACGAGGAATCATCCTAATTGGGATATCATATTCTTACAGTCAGTTTGTCTTGAATGATGCCTTTCACAAAAAATAAATTTAAAATATCCTAAAACCTATTTTACTATTAAAATTAATTAAAATTTTATATAAAATATGAATTAGATTAATTAAAAAAATTATGGAAAATAATTGAATGAACAAACATTGTTTTATATTATGCATAGTGGATTATGCACCAACGTAGAATAGTGTTTCTTCATTCTCATTGTATTCTTTTAATGTTAAAAATTGTATATTTGTAAGCAATTTCAATTTAAAGTATATTACATCACATTCATCTATGTGAATGTACAAATTTAAACCACAAGCGTCATGTCTTTTTTTCTAATTATCATATTTATTAAATTCTTATTTAATTTGTGAAACATAATTATTAAAAGTATATATAATTGTATTTAATTAGGATTTTTGAATGTGATGTCTTATCAAACTTAAAGTTGCTTTTAATTTATCAAACAAAGTTGAAAGAAACTGTTTTGGCTGAAATACAAGAGGGGGGTGAATTGGATTTCAAAATCTTTTTCAAAAACTAGTTGACCTTTTAGGAAATTCAAATTCGTTTAATAAACTGGATCTTTATTGACTTTACTGAGCAAGACAGTAGAATGAATCAGTAAACAGAATCTAATCCAGTCACAGTACAATGCAACAGATCAAACAATTTTATCTAAATTTAAATGTAAGTACGGAAGCGATTTAGTTTACTGCACAGAAACAGAATAGAACATAACCACACAGAAAGAACTGATCAACTTCAAGTTTATCAACCTTGACAGATTAAAAGACTTTTTATTAAACAATATAAACTTTGTTAAATGTGTGAAAACAGTCTTTGATCAACAACAATGAGAGATTTGATTTTCTGGTAAAATAAACTGATAAACAGCTAACCCAGCAAATTGTGAAACTGCTGATTTGCAGGAAACTGATATACTGGTTCTTAACAGATTCAAAATAGTTTGGATTAAACTGTGTTAAAATGAAATAAAAGATTTTAGGTTGTTTCTAAACAGATTTTCTGAAAATTATGAAGCTATTCAATTAGTAAGATTCGCTTAATTATGAAAAACTCAAGAAATTCAGCAAGAACAATAAAGAGAGAGCAAGAGAGAATAAGGACACAGTAGATTTTTATACTAGTTCACCCAACAGCAGGGCTACGTCCAGTCCCTCACACACAGTAAGGATTTCACTAAACTGATCAACCTGATCCAGTTTACAACACTTGCCTACAACAAGACGACACTACACTCTGCAGCCAACCCCTGCTGACTCTACAACAGAACAAGAAACACCACAGAATCCACTGTGTGCTTCAAGAACTCCCTTGCTGAAACCCACAACAAGTAACGTTATACAGAGCCCACTGTATAACCTAGAAACATCTCACTGCAACCCGCAGTAGACCACTGCTGATCCCACAGCAAAACAGGAAACCACACAGAAACCCACTGTGTGTTTCACGAAGACCCTTGCTGAAACCCACAGCAAGTCGCACCCTGTACAGAGCTCACTGTACATAACAGAATTACCAACCCAGGCAATTCAAGAACTCAGAATAAATGTCAAAACAGATGATGGACGAACAAGGTTACTGCAATACAAGCACTTCTATACAAAGAATGACAAAAGTAATAAGAAAGGGTATAGAAGGCTTAGTCTTGATGATCAAATCAGCAACAGTCTCAGTCAAATGATAGCTCCAGCAGCAGTTCAAAAAAACAGTTCTTGATGAAAACTTTGATTGATCTTTGATAACAAGACTCGCGGGCGCATTTGCTCTCTTTGTTCTCTTTGGAATCTCAAATTTTCGTGCTCAGAAAATGTGTAAAATGATTTTCGTTTTTTTTCAAAAATTTCGCGTCAGCTATTTAAACATAATTGTCATTTAAAAATTTAGTCAATTGAATCTTCAAATAGTCGACTGTTTTTCTCCAGTTAGTTAAAACAGTTATTTAAAACGCAAGTTTTGATTTTAATGATTTTTCAAAACTTTTGTTAATTCAGAAAATATATTTGGAGTTTATCATTGATTAAGATTGCATGCTTCACTAATTAGACCTCAACCTTACCCCACAACACACACTCCTAAGTTCTAGACCAAGTCTTTAATCTTCATGAAGTCTTCATGCATTCCACATATGCTCTTAGGTCTTGAACATCTTCACTTGGTTGGCTTCATCAAATCATCAAATTATAATTCGAACCGTTGATTGAATCAGAGTTGATCAATTAATTCTGTGTGGTTAAGTTCTATTCTGTTTTTGTACAGTTAACTAAATCACTTCCGCACTTACATTCAAATTCTGATAAAATTGTTTGACTTGCTGCATTGTACTGTGACTGGATTATATTCTGTTTACTAGTTCATTCTACTACCTTGCTCAGTAAAGTCAATAAAGATCCAGTTTATTAAACGAATTTGAATTTCTTAAAAGGTCAACTAGTTTTTTGAAAAAGATTTTGAAATCCAATTCACCCCCCCTCTTGTATTTCTGCCAAAACAGTTTCTTTCAAAAGTGATGGAGGACCGTCTGAGAGACCACACACTAGGCTACCACAAGAAGTATGGTCAGAACGATGGAGAAGGAAAAAGGTGTTTAGAAGACTATTCTTCTATGGAGAATAGATTATTAAATTCTTCATTCTTTTTAGCTTTGTAAAATTGTACAGAGTAGTATAAGAATTTATTTCAGGCCTTGTATTTTTGGCTAAGTAGTGTAGGATTTTCCTTTTTGAGCCTTCTATCTGAGCCAAGATTTAGATAAGATAAAACCTAACCCTGAGAGAGAAGAGAGGTGTTACTTAGGGTTTAAACCCTAACTTTGGTGTCAAGATAGGTCAAAACCCTAGCTTGCCACTCAAGTTAGGGTTAGGCACCAACTCATCCATGCCATGTGAACCTAGTGCCACTTGACATGCTACCAATTGAGAGGATCCTCTCCATTCATGGCTTGCCACTTTTTATACTCTTATTTGAAAGTTTTTAAGAAGTTTGTCATGCAAGTTAGGGTTAGGGTTAAGGTTTGTCATGCAAGTTAGGGTTAGGGTTAAGGTTAGCTAGGGTAAGAAGCATATGAAGCCCATATATAGGTGTCGCTTGTAATTGAATTTTCAGTTTATGAATGAGTATTGAAATGCTGGAAAAATTGAGCCTCTCCTACCCTTACGATCGCCACAAGAATTGGGGAATTCTTGATAAGATTAGATGATTCAAGATAGAACCCTAGTAGAGAATATCTCACGCTTTTGAAAAGAAAGACAACCAAAAGTCCCTCTTTCATTCAGATCCAAATGATTTATATAAGTCTGTTCTCAAGTACTAAAAGCATATAAAATATAAATAAATTATCAACATTACAAACCTAGATAAAATGCCTCTATGGTTAATAAAGATCTAAAGAAGTGAAAGATCTTGGTCTCAAAATCAACCCTAGACATTTTATGATCACTATTATTATTATTTTTTTAATTTTCTAAGTAACTATTGGCCTTCAATTATTAGGACATTTTGAATTATGATGGCCTCTAAGTGTTTCTCTTGAGCTGCAACTTCAAAGATTGTTGCCACCACTTGTTGTAATGACTCCTCTACCTTCTTAGCCCTTGCTCTAGTCATAGGACCTCCCAATACTTGCAAAGATTCTTCACTTGGAGTTTCAACTTGGACTTGGGCCTGGATGTCCTCATTATTCTTTGCAATTGTATAGTCATAACATCAAGTAGCAATCTTTGAGCTCCCTCAAGTTGAGGATTACCTTCATCACCTGTTCCTGCCATACTTCAAGAAAAGAATCAAAATGTGAAGTAATAGGACCTCACCACTCTTCTCACGTGTTTACGCTAAAAAATGTACTACTCGTGTATAGTGTTCTTTATTATGGCTTTTTCTCTAATGTTTCACTCTTGCCTTTTACCACTCCTTCCCTGACTTAAAGTTCTTACTTGAATCAAACAATCTATAACCAAGAATCATTTTTAAGTGCAACAATCATATGGCTTAAACAAAATTTAACAGTCAAAAACAGCAAGGAAGTAGTAAAGAACAATTTTACCACCAACAAACAAGCAAAACAAACATTAATTGACGCCACACTCAAGAAAGATAGGAAGGTGAGTGATAAGTCATGGGGTTGATCGCCACAGGATATCCTGATAAGATCAAATTTGGGTTCTTGTAAATCAGAACACCATAAATTTCTCAAAGAGAAAACTCAATTTAATTTCAAAATTCCTCTCTCCTTCCATTTCTGAGTACATCCTTTTATAAGCTAAAATACCTAAGACGTTTCTAGATTCTATATTAATCCTTACATGCCAAAATACCTAAGACCTTCTAGATTCTATATTAATCCTAATACTCACTAGTAATTATTCTTCATTAGTTGTTTTTATTTCCCACTGAATGTATCATTATTTCCCTCATGAGAATATGAATGATTCATCTTCTTGTAGTTTTCTCTTTCCATGTGACCCATTCAACCACTTAATTAAAATACATAATAAAAATTACAAAAGAAAATCCTAAATTATATTTATCCCCTGAAGATCATATCACCATGCGATGCTGTTGTAGACCTTCAAAAGGATCGGTAATATCCTGTGAGCCCTAGAAATACCTGTAGTGTTTTTAAATCTTTAGGTGTAGTCCAATCCACCATGTCATGAATCTATTTAGGTTCTGCAGCAACCCCCTGCGCAGAAATAATATGCCCCGAGTACTCGATACTGGAACTTTCAAAACAACATTTCTTCCTGTTCACCAACAGGTTGTTCCTCCTAAGGATCTCAAAAACTTGCAGCAAATGATCCCTATGATTGTCCTTGTAGTGACTATATATTAAAATGTCATCAAAGAAACTAAAGCAAATTTACGTAAACATGGTCTTAATACGTCGTTCATTAATGACTGAAAAGTAGATAGGGCATTTGTGAATAATGGCCTCATGTCTTCAGAACACCATTTAGTGGATGTCTGTTTCTTTCATCCGAATCTGGTGGTAACCAAATTTCAAATCCAGCTTGGAGAACACCACAACACCAACTAATTCATCCAAAAGCTCTTTAATAACAGGAATTGGAAATTTGTCTGGGACTGTTATCTTGTTGAGTGCTCGGTAGTCAACATAGAATCGCCAACCACCGTCTATTTTGCAGATACCAGTGCGGTTGTTATCGTGCTGTTATCTCCCTGCAATTTTTCAATTTAAAATATTTGTGCCTTACCATCGCGGTTCTCGCTCCAACCGCGGTGGTATGGTTGCACTCAATTTCAAAAATGCCACCGCATTGTTTTTAATTGCGGTTCTTTTTTAACCGTGATGATATCCTACCTTGGAATGTGTTTTTTCTACTAGTGTCCCCAATAACTGAAAGATGAAAGATGGAGAGACTGAGTTTGTAGATTAAAAGTAGAGGGTTCCTCTGTGATTTCTTCAGGTGCTGGTTCAAGTTCCTCCTCTTCGTCAGCATCTACAGTGTCGACACGTGTAGGATGGATTCCACTTCTCCCCATACTTGTAACATAGACCCTTGCGTTGGCGTTCAAGCCACTCTTCATTTGACATCCGACGAGAATTATGCTTTAGGCCAGATGAGCTAGAAGTTGTGGTATGAGTGACTTGGTTCTCCTTGGGTTCTAGTGGTGGGAAACGTTCAAAGTAGGAATTAAAATTATTGGGCCTAACCCAATTCGTACCTCTATTGAAACCCTCACTAGACTTAGGGTCTGCTTCACTTCGTTTTCCCCATTGACTTCCACCTTCCTCTCGCCAAGCTAAGTTTCTCGCTTCGACAACCATTGCACGATCTATCAACGCTTGTAGGGATTCGAACTCCGCCACATCTAGTTCTGACTTAATCGTCAGTTTCAACCCTTCATGGAACATACATAATAAGGTCTCTCCACCTAAAATTCTGTGTGATCTGGCCACGAGCTCAAAATCACGCCGATACTCCATGATAGAGTCTGTCTGCTTGACCTACAACAATGGTGCCAAGGGATTTGATGCCTCTCCTGGTTCGAAACGTTTCAGCAAGTCACGCTTGAAACGGAGCCAAGTGTGAAATGTCGATTGAGCCTCCCACCACTCGAACCACGTAAGAGCCTTCCCCATTAATCCTAGCACCGCATAATCGAGCTTCTCCCCCACCGAAATGTTCAACATCGAAAGAAACGGTCCATTCTCGCTAAGCACCCGTTCGTATCTACTCCATCAAATGTTAAGACCTCTAATTTGCGTCCCCCGTCACCCCTGTAGAGCGGGTTTCTGCGATTCTGTCCTCCTCCACCAGGATCTGCGATTTGAGAGGCAATGTCCTTCTCCTCCTGATGCGGCTCTTCATTTTGCCGTGGTGAATGCATTGCCATATCGTCAAGCTTCTTCAATATCGTCTCTAACATCTGGTCGTGGTCCATCATTCGTTTCTCTAACCCTTCAACACGTTCCTCCATCGCTCCTGAGCTGCGTGTCGTAACCATTCACAGGTTTGAAACCCAGATCGAGAATCTGATACCAATTGTAAGGGTATCTGATAATAATAACAACAAAGCTGTAGATAAGGGAGTAACTGAATCATATTTCAGAGTGTATTTGAGTTGATAATTGGAAATAACAACTGAACAAAGATGAATAGATTTGAACAGAACAATAAAACAGTAATAAAATCATTTCTCCTAGCTTTCGAGAGGTCAGACTCTTCCTATTCACTCCACTATTCAATTCTCTTCCTATCCCTCTCTTTCCAACTTTTTATTTATAAGTATAATCCAACTTTACCTCTACTAACTCCCTAATAATAACTTTTATTATATATATATATATATATATATATATATATATATATATATATATATATATATATATACATATATTCACATTCCTCCTTTACACTTGGTTATGTAACATATTTTTAGTAGAATTTTTAATTTGTTTTTTATTCCTGTATTTTAACACGTTAAAAGAAAAACAACCAAATTTTTAAATTGATAAACACTTTTAACAATTCATTTAAAAATTATTAATAGTTTAATTGACTCCTCTTAAACTTGACCTTTAATTTTAATATGTGACACTAAAAATATCAGACGAAACCTTCAATCTATTAACCAATAATATTTTATAAAAAATCTTATTGTTTTTAGTAATATTGACTTATTCTCAAATTATATATAAAATAATCTAATAAGATTGACATTGCAATGAAAAAGTAGTATTTCACAAATATGGAATATTGGAAAAGGTAAAGTGGTCATACAAAACTTGGGCAAATTTCCCAAACTGGTGTAATTTTTATATGAAATTCCTAAAATGGTGTATTTTTTTATTTATTTCCGAATATAGGTAAATGGTGCATAGGAGACACGATATCATTGTGAAGAATTGTGGCCCTATTGCACAAATTAATTTAAGATTAAATGAAATCGTGCAACAAAGATTTTAATTAAAATCGTAAGAATACTATACGATTTTAATGTTAATGTGGTTAATATTCTCAACACATTTCTCTTTTGTTTTGTTAGCATGGTGTGTTGTTACTATGAAACTAAAATAAATAGACAGTTACAAACAGTTTAAATTCTAAAATAAAATGGTTGATGAGATTATTGTTTAAATTAAAATAAAAAATGATGTTAGTATGAGATTTATACAATGAATTAAATTAAGAGTAAGTTTGATGTTGAAAAGAAAAAATAAATTAAATTTAAAAGTTAGTAATAAAACATATTTAACAAAATTAAGTGTAAGTTGGATATTTGAATTTAATTACTAATATAGAAATAATTTAAAATAAAATTAAAATTTAGTAATAAATTTAGAAAGAAAATTTTGAAAATATTATATAATTTTTTAAATAAACTTATTAGTTTTTAAATTATATCTATTAGTAACTAAACCTATTTCTATATTAGGAACTAAATTCATAGTAGGTAACTTTTCTTCAAGGTATCTCTTTTATTATAATTAATTTCACATTTATTTCAATTACCTAATCACAATTAATTTTCACTATTTCATTATACACAATTTCATTTAATGTTAAATTAGTTGGTGACCGCAATAGGGTCACCATATCTCTTTAATCACAATTAATTTCACCATTTCATTATACACAATTTCACCAATTCTTCATAATGATATTGTGTCTCCTATCCACCATTTACTCATATTCAGAAATAAATAAAAAAATTTAGATAAAAATTACATCAGTTTCAAAAATTTGCCTAAAACTTTCCACCTATTTTTCTCTGACTTTCAGCTTACCCAATTCCCCTTCCTTCAGTGTTCTCAAATCCACAAAATATTAATAGATATAAATGATAAAAACGTGAAATTCATAAACAACAAACATAAATGATAAAAACGTGAAATTCATAAACAACAAAACATAAATGATAAAAACGTGAAATTCATAAACAACAAACATAAATGATAAAAACGTGAAATTCATAACCAACAAACATAAAACACAATTTGACCCTGCTTGTATTATTTTATGTTTTACATTTAGTATTTGTTTTTGTTTCTATGTATTTATTGTTCATATGGAATTGAAAACGCAAAAATTAATCATTTTAATATATTAATTATCGTGCGTTTGTGACGATGGAAGGGAACGGGTGGAGGAATGTTGCCCTCACGATAAATGAGTTGAAAGCAAAAGAAAGACAAGTGATGAATTTCATGTTATGGTTTGAATTTCGCTTATTCTGATAAATAAATGTGATGGAAGAAAATTTAAATTGAATTTACTTTCAAATTTGTAATTTCTAACACTAAAAATGGTGCAATTGAAATGAAGAAACGTTGTTCTAAGTTATCGGAACATAATCGATTATTCACCAAAATGCTTATTAATCACCAACAGATGCCAATCATGAATCCATATTCATAAAATCAGAATCAGAAACAACATAAATATTACGCTTAAGCAATGACTCTATACTCTGCATTCTTTATCTGCAACATGAATAATGGAAATATCAAGAGCTTGATTTTAGTGTGTTGCCAATGTCAATAACAAATCGATATTTCACATCTGCTTTGAGGAGACGCTCCATTGCCTTGTTCACATAATCAATAGGAATAATCTCAATATCAGGCTTTACATCGTGTTCGGCAGCAAAATTAATCATTTCTTGTGTTTCCTTTATTCCTCCAATGCAACTGCCAGCTACCATCTTTCTCGCTGCGAATATATACAAATCATATTTTGATTGCAACAATATTCAAATCATTATAAAATTAATACATGCATGTTTGAAAAAATTATTTGTATATGTTTTAAGAAAAATAAAATATTTTTTCATGATGCAGTTATTTATACATTACTTATACAAACTTTAGATACAAGTGAACTGATTTTTTAAAGTTAACTTATATTCTGTCTTTATAATTAAAATGCTTACAAAAAATTTCTCCATCCAATCAAACCCTTAGTGCATGCTGGATGCATATAAAACTGGTATGTAAAGGCAAGTTATTTCAATTGAGTAGTACAAAGGTTCTTTATACATATGTAATTATTTTCCATGTGCATGCATACCTCCAACTAAAGGAAAGGCAGATAGCTCCAAAGGCTTATCAGGTAAACCAACTATGACGAGCTTTCCATGAGCCTTCAACAATTCAAGCAGAGGAAGCAGAGGATGAACTGCAGATACTGTGTCTATTATACCATCCAAGGTACCCTTGGCAGCCTAGATCGAAAAATAGCCATTAGAAGTTGAGAAATAACTATTACTATTGATACCCAAACTAAACCATGTTTAAAAATTCAAAAGAATACAAAAGGATATTTTAATACATACTACTTATTAGGTTTTTGCACCAAACTTATGCAATTCACTTTTAAATTTACCAAAATAGACAAAAGAAAAATTATTTACAACTAAAGGTTAGCTGTGATTTGTAGACACGACTTAAAAAAATCGTTATGACAAACACTACTTTAGGTGGATTCAGGTCAAAAGAAGAAATCGTATCTTGCATGATTTTAGTATAAATTTTGGATTACCAGAATTCATGTTGTGGAAGTGTCCCACAACTTTAATATAATATAAAAACAACTTGAGTCCTAAGAGACGGAACTTATCCATAATTATAAATAAACTGTATCTTGCATAATTTTAAAATCCTAGTTGTTAATATATGATTTTGGTTTGAAAATAGGTTCTGTAATATATAGAAAGGTTAGAAAGGATACCTTCATTTGATCTTGCTCTCGACTGACCACAAATGAGTCAGCTCCAAGATGCTCAATAGCTTCCTTCCTTTTATTGGGAGATGTGCTGATTACAGTGACCTTAGCCCCAAAAGCTTTGGCAAACTTGACAGCCATATGGCCAACACCACCAAGACCAACAACACCCACATGCAGATCTGGCTTGTCAAGTCCAAAATATAGGAGAGGGCTATACACTGTGATGCCAGCACACAAGAGAGGAGCAGCAGCCTCAAGAGGTAGACCATCAGGAATGCTGATCACAAAGTGTTCATCTACAACCACCAGGTCAGAGTAACCTCCTTGTGTGATGCTTCCATCAACATACTTCGATCCATACGTCAGAATCATTTCTCGACAGTAATTCTCAAGATTCTCACCACAGCTTTTGCATGACCTACAGGATAGAACCATGCATCCCACACCCACCTTGTCACCCACTTTGAACTTTCCAACCTTGCTTCCTACCTCTATCACTTCACCTGCAATCTCGTGCCTACGTTTTTGGTGCTCAAATTAGAACACAATCTAATAATTAATACTTATTAACATGTATGACTTGTCATTGATGACAAAAAACATATTTTTGATAAAAGGGTAACTAATAATTTATGAAATAAATTAGCTACATCAAAGATGCTTTTCCACTAAGGTAAATTTGTTCCATATATAAGATAAATATATATGAACAAAAATATCCTTGTTTGTTCTAGGGACCATCCAATAACTCTCCTTTGTTGGGTGTGCACCCTCCAAATTTGGGTTGTAGCTTAGCCATTTTCTTTCATCTTTTCAAATCATACTATAAATTATTTATTTCAATAAATTTACAGAACTCTTTCTTGTTTGAGAAATAAAAAGCAGAAGTGAAGATAATATTCTGTGTTTGAAGCTTGTTGAAATATACTTCAAAAAGTGGAGGAAGCATACCCTGGTACCAGTGGATAAAAGGATTGGCCCCATTCACTCTTTGCATTATGGAGGTCGCTATGACATATACCACAGTATAACACTCTGATTGCAACATCTTTCTCTCCTGTTTTCCTGCCCCATTAGAAAATAGAACATGAGAAGCACGAAACATTTTTGAAGTTGAGGAATCGAAGAGCTTGAAATGAGTACCTTCTGGTGAAGTTGAAGGGGGAGAGAACCCCTGATGTGTCTCTGGCTGCCCATCCAATAGCCTTCCTTGTATGCTCCAGTCCTGGTGTAACAGCCATTTGAATGTGTTCTATTCAATTGTGAAGGAATCCAATGGTCATTGGTGTAACTTTTAAAGGCACCCAAAGATGAGAGACATGTGACTCACAATGCTTCACTTCACCTATTGAATTATCAATTATGAAGCACGGGACTGCCCACTCTGTTTTCCTTTTCAAGGTTTTTTCGGAAAATGTTTTATGAAAACTCTAAAAAGAGATAATGGAATATGTATAATTTTCCTTTTCTTTTAATATGTTTATACAGGTAGCAATATATATAAAAAAAATTGGAAGAAGTATCAAATTTAATATTAAAATATTTGTACTGTTGTCAGTGAAAATTACACACATTCCAATGATGTAATATATATTAGCATATTTTGCGATCAACACTAGATTAGGGCATTGAGGAAGATACTACAACCAAAATTGAAGGTTTATTCATAGTGGACTCTACTGTTTATTACATTATATTTTCATTTTCGTAGTAATTGAGAATCCGGTGTGTTTGCAACTGAAGAAGTTCTTCTACAAGTGACTGGTAATGGAGATGTTGGGCATAGACATTAGAAGATGCTAAGAGTTATTCGGATGTCATAATTGTTTCAACTTTAAAATTGAGGAATATTGTTTATATAAAATTTAATTATAAAATGTGTATTTATAAGATCCATAGCAAAAGATGTATTTATAAGATCCATAGCAAAATATGTATTTATAAGATCCATATAAAATATGTAAATATCTAGATAATTATCATGCTTTTTATAAAACACACTTTTCACATTATTCATTCCCACATCTACCAAGGGAAAAGAAGGTAAAAGAAATTGAGTAAAAAGTGTCTGTTTTTTGTATTAGGAAAAAAAAGTATACATAAAATATTTTTATATTTAAAGTTGTATATAACTATATATATATATATATATATATATATATATATTTAAATATTTAAAAAATATATTTTATTACCAATTTGGTATTTATTAAAAATAATTGTGGATTATTTGATATGAATACTTGTTGATACTTTGCTAAATATTTTATAGAAATTTTAAACGAAATTATTTCAAAATTTTAAAATATAAATTAAAGTAAAAATTAATCTTAAAGTATAACTAAACAAGGGTGAAAAAGAAAGTGTAGATTTCTTTTACTGCATCTCATATTAAATTATGTATCCAAAGCAATAGTTTCTATGCCTATTCATCTTTACTCTAATAAAAACAAGTAAATAAGTGCAAATAAATTAAATAATAATATTTTATAACTCTTACTTTGTATTTAATTTCGCAGCAATTTTATTCTAATAATTTAAATATTTAAAACGTAACTTATGAATTTAAATATTTATAATATTCTTTATTATAATAAGTTCTCAAGCAGTCATAATAAAAAATAATTTTATTGAAAAAAACAGAGTATTACAGTTCATCCTTGAAATTTGCAAGTGTTTGCCTGAATTGTAATAGTGTAGATAAGAATTTTGTCAGCTGGGTGGTCCACGATAGAATACGATTGTTCAGAAATCTATTCTACGGTGCTTGCATGCACGCTGTGATTTTCAAGGCTGAGCTTTCTAACCAGTTGATTCAATTGAAGATGCATCTAAATAGTCAAATCTAACACCTCTATAGGAGTGATGGCAATTACCCAAAACATTATAACCAGTGGATCAAAATTAATAATCTTATTGCATAATATTAAAAAAAATAAAAAAAACCAGTTAAAGGTGAGAATACTTTTCACTTATTCACAAATTAATATTTTAAAACTTGTTATTATGAAAAATAATATTTTTGATTTTTAATTTAATCAAAATTCAATTATACTATTTTTTTTAAAACCTTTCACTACTTTCAGAGTTGATTAATTATTTGATTTTCGTTAGGGTATTTTCTAAAGTTTAGATAATCCTATCAATGTATCAAGTATTAGTATAGGTATAATGTAAGACTTCCAGTGATTCATAAGTACTTAATATTTTTTTAAAACGATATATTTGATTTAGAGAAAAAAAAAACAAAGATGAAGATAGACAAAAATGAAAAAAAGAAATAAAAATCAAATTTTTAGCTGTTTAATAAATTAAAAATAATTAACTAATAAAAATACGTTAAAATTATATAATTAAATTGATTTAGGGGATAAATTATTTAGATTGTATCATAACTATTATGTCATTAACTTTATAGAATAATAACAAAATGGGTAAAAGTAAACTTTTATATTTTAAAATTTTGCATTTTAAATTTAAATAATGATTAATTATGTAATAATTAGTTTATGAAATGAAAAAATATTTGAAAAAAATATATAAATATTTAAATTAAATATATATATATATATATATATAAATATATATATATATATATATATATATTATATATATATATATATATATATATATATATATGTGTGTGTGTGTGTGTGTATATATATATATTAATTGGAAATGAAGTGAAAAAATTTCTTCATATGAATACAATAAATTAAATATTTATAAAATAAAAATATATAACTTAAAATTTTCATTTTATCATAAATTATATAACTAATTTGTAGTCATTAAATCAATAAATAAATATATTAACACTAGTTTTATGTAATTCTATGTGGGACTTTTTGTTTAGGGTTTAATGTGTTTTCATAATACATTCATTTTGATATTTTTTAAATGTATTAAAACTATTTTAATATATGAAAATTAGTGTATTTTGAAGGCACATATTAGATGCACAACACCAAAAACTCACCACAGTATCAAAACTCGTTTATGAGTTCTTATTTTAGTAATATTATAATTTTTATTTTTAAGATATCATTAAGCAAATTTTAACCACTAAAACTCACTAGAGTATCAAAACACGTTTATGAGTTCTTATTTTAGTAATATTATAATTTTTATTTTCAAGATATCATTAAGCAAATTTTAACCATTAAAACTCACCAGAGTATCAAAACTCGTTTATGAATTGTTATTTTAGTAATATTATAATTTTATTTTCAAGATATCACTAAGCAAATTTTGTGTTTGTTCATCAACAAATAATATAAGACATTAATGTTCCATATCTCAGACAAAAACATTGTGCAGTCTTGTTTTTACATTTGATAAGCTTTGCTTGTTTTTGCACATAGCCTTAAGCTAGCATAATACTTTAGGGATATTTTTGTCTGCTTAATCTATATTGCAAGAAATGTTTGTTTCATGAGTCTAAACAAGATGATCCAAAAAAGCTTACATCACATCAACGATCTCTTGGAAGTTGAGCTAAAGTTGTTTTGCTTCAACAACTCCCAAGTTCATGCTTTGTCGAACCTGAAAAGGTCTATTTGCTTTGTACGACTCTATCATTTATACAAGTTCAATAAAGGCACTCTATGAAAGGAGAAATGAGTACATCCAACTATAGATGTTTCTTAAAGAAGAGAAGGGCATTTATTGAATGCATGAAGCGCATTTAATGCATCTTCTATATCCAAGCTCATCATATGAAAGGAAGTCGTTCATTTGAAGTTGTGTAACAACCCAAAAAGGATTTGCACCTGAACATTCCAAACTTTACAGTATTTCCAAATACAATGATAAATTACAATATAATATTTGAATCGTCTAATACATTATTATACACTCTTTATAAGAGTTAAGTACATTTTTATAGATGATACATGATATAAAAGTAGAATAATTTGAAAGTGGCTATGGAAACTTAAATCTTGAGTGAAGAAATTCCTTCATGCCACTTTTTGTTTATCATCTAGCATGAGGACCAGATCATCTAATACAAGATCAATTTTCATATCATCTGGTCTATTATATGTTAGATTCGTCTAGTTTGTTATGTAATAAATTTTTTCTATCTATGGTATGCCAAATTGCAAATTATCTATTGAGACCTTTTATTATGTTTTCTATCGTCTAACCCTGTAAATTCATCTTAGAAATGTATCATAATGATATCATTTAGTACACTTTATTCTTTCTAAACATCCAATGAGTGAATCATTCAGAGACCATATAACACATCTCTATGTGCTTAATCCGACGAGACTTTCTGATATAGTCGTGTATAATGGGATCATTGAGTATGACCTTTCAGAGTGATATTCTACTAAAGGATCATCTATCATATTGATACTAGTAAATTCGAAATCAGGTATAAACTTTAGACCATTTGGCATGTTTTTTGTAACATCCGGGTAATCATACCTTTGTTCTATATTGATTTGTTTCACTAAAATAACTTTCGAAACAAAAAGATTAAGAAACTTTCTCTAAGATACCAAACTCGTGAAGAACGAGATATATGAATGACTCTTAAATAAATTAAATACTTCAATATAATATATCAAGATTTATAACTTATACATAAGTTTTCAGTTCAAAGTAATTTCTAGATGAGAGGAACTTAAGAGAATTAGAGATGATTGATAATTAATTTTGAATTTAAATCCACTATGATGATTATGTTTATGCCAAATTTATGAATTGATGCAAGAAATTAAATTTCTTATGCTAAACATGAATGAAGAAAAGAATGGTAAGTAATATATGATAAGCATAAAAAGAGTATAAATAGATATAAGAGAAAGTGAGTATTTATGAGCATTTAATGTTTAGATAAACTTGAATAAAAAATTCATCATTCACCATTGACATGACAAAATATCACTATAGTGCTTATATTGTTATGGATTAGAGAAATAAAAACTAAGTTTTAGGAACTATAACTAAACAATTGAATTGAAACTATGAGTAATGATTGCAACATTCCCTATAAATAGAGGGCATGAGTTACACAATCTACACCAAGAAAACAGTCAAATAAACAGTGAGAAAAGTTTTGGGAGAGACCATGAAAAGAAGAAAGAAAGAAGAGATGTGTGTGTGTTATCTATTTTTATTTTTAGAGAGGTATCCTTAAGCTTCACTCCCTTCAACTATTCCATAAAATTCACTAATTTTTATGATAAATAGTATAATTTTACTACATCAAGATAACACATGTGATTATTAATCTTCATATTAGCTTTAGCTGAATTTTCTTGAATTATATTGCAGCTTCTTATATTGATTTCACTATGTGGATGAGTCACATGATCATGATGTACCTAATTGGAATATTTGCAAATGGGGAATTTGACCCTTAAGGATTTGAATGTGTAGAAGTTACTATATTATTGATTGGAAGGTGAAGTTGATATTACTCATTTATCCAGACTATTTACCGTGGAAGCTTTTCCTAATATTATTTTTAATGTTGTTTCTTAAAGATTCAACTATTGTTTTAGATGCAATATATTTCATCATAAAATTCTCCTAAAAATCGGAGAAAAAATATTTTTCTACTATTTGTTTTGATGTAATATACATTCTAAAATTTTTAAATTGTCACTTCAAATAGTCTAATGAACTTGTTTCATCTTATCTTTTTGTTCTGATGCAATATTATCTTAACATATGTCTATCTCACTTTTTTCCATTTCTTTTATTTGACACCCTTACCGTTTTAATTATAAGAAATTGATGGATGTTCCTAACTTCTCAAATTCCTTCACGACTGATATTTCTCCTTACTTTTCAATTAACGTGATGGAGAATTCAGTTGCTTTTTGAGGACTTGCTCATTCTACATTACCTTTCTTTCATGGTTTGAGTGTCCCTTTAATTTTGGATGGACCAGTGGAAGTGACTTTCTTCCTGTCACCAGTAGCATATAACAATCCTTTGATCAATTTATTCCCACCATCAATATGATGTAAAATGTTAATAGAGAAGCATATTGTATAATTGGCATAAGAAAGAATTTTGTATAATGAGAAGAATATATGTAATGTAGAAATAATTATGTAAGTATGCATGAACAAAATTAAAGAATATTAGCTTTAAAACTTATTCAAGCCTATGCAAGACAAACATGAATAACTATTTTCATTATTCTTTTGGCAGCAAACAATTTTCTACTACGTAAGTAAACAATTAGACGAATACACATGATTTTAGCTGATCATCACAATTCAGATTTTTGACTCATTATTTCATGATATTGTATTCTTCAATACCAATTCATAGTGTTATTCCAATGACCAGACTTTCATATTACATACTCCATCTAAATCGTCTAATAAAAACCCATACTCTTATTCACACTACTTTCACAATCTTCTGAAAATTTATTTAGTTCAATTGTTCAATTTAATTTAGTTAAGCATTAGACGAAATCATTTCTGTTATTGTTAATAACCATTTGACGAAAATATATCTTTTGAAATATACCGTCCATATATGTTAAGTGAATTATGTTTATCGTTTAGAACAAGACACTTGTTTATAAGCATTTGAACATATTTAAATCAATTGGAGTTGTTGTACTTTTTAGAGTAAAAATATAAGTTTACCGATTCAAAGATTTTAGTCGTTGGAGTTTTTGAAGGATAAATTTTTATGTATCCTAATATCGATCCTAATCGTTTACTATGCTGAAATCCAAATTGGAATTTTATTTCTCTTTTGAGATTGTGTATTATTTGACTCTTCTTGCACTAAGAGATATTTTGAAAATGAAATAAAATCCAATAATATTAACATATATATATATATATATATATATATATATATATATATATATATATATATGTATGTATGTATGGGAAAGAGACACCACAACAACGACTGTTTTCTTTAGCCTATATAAAGTTATTTATCAAGAAGAAGAGCAATGAGTTCATTTGGAAAGAGTGCTAAAACGTTGTTAAAATCTTTTTGTTCCCTAAAATAGCTTTGTAAGAACAATGTTGTGTTTGTTTAGCAAATTAGAAAAGAGTGTTTAATCTTATAAATGTCGGAAGACACAACCCCTCTCTAGTGAACCAACCTTGTGATCTTTTAATCTCATTCTAGACAGTTTCTTTGTCATAGTTAGGAGAAAATTTGTTGTTAAAGAATAGTTGCTTTTTTTTAGTTAGTAGTGGTTCGTTGTTAAAGAATATTTAATTTTTAGCCAGAAATGGCTAGTTGTTAAATAATACCTGACGGGTTAGCTCGGAGTGGCTATGTTTCGAAACAATCCTTGTATGGGTTGGCCATGAGTGGTTACAAACTGAAAGAATACCCATTTGTATCTTGCAACATTAGTCTGCTTAGCAAAACTCAATCAGTTGACTAAGGACTCGAGTATAAAAATATCTTGAGTAATTTCCTCCCTACCTTACCTTGTTATGTTGCATGTTATAACTATTTTACTAACCTAATAAGATAAAATTCTTGAAATATTTTTTTTTAAATATTTGTCAACTCATCTGACTCGTAAAAACATATCATCTAACTGCACACCTTTAGAAAATATTTGGAAAAATTGCAAAATGTTTTTAAAATACAATTTAATCACCCTTCTTGTATTTTATCTATTTTTCACAATGTAATTATCTCATGCATTCTTATCAAACGTTGAAAATATTACATCACATAAAATCAAAAACATAAATAATTTATTCGAGAAATAGTTAGAAAGGCGAAGTCAATTATGCAAGTAAACATAATCAAATATCTCAATTAAGATTTATGATTTATCTTGTTCTGCCATGCACCTATTTGAAAGTTATTATTAAAGGTGAGTGACACAAATTTATGTAATTTAGTATTATGATGATATTTTGTAATGATTTTTTTATTGATGCATGTCTCTAATACTAAAAATATTTACAATATTTTTTACATTAAAATTATAGTTTTGAGATTAATTTAACGTAATAAATATTGATGTGTTCAACAATAAGACTAGCTATATGAAATGAAAATATAATCTTGTAGGCAATGGTTTAGTTTGGTATTTGATGAAGTCAAGTCAAGTGCAAGGAAGGCTTCAGGATGTTTTTAGTTAGTATTAGTGTGTGTTTTTATGGTTCAGGTACGTGCATCACAAACCAGTAGAATGAGTTCTAAAAGTTTTGAAATATTAAACTAAAATTGGTTTGGTTAATGCTTTCAAGTGAAAATGGTTTACTAACTTTTATAAAGGATTTTTTTCAAAATCAGTAAGCTAAAAATCCTATTAGAAAGATAAATTCGTTTAAACTATTTTTCAATCAGTTGTTTTCACTAAAGTATAGGTGACTTTTATAACTACACGTGAAAATCTAATATAGAAGTGTTTTTCAGAAACAAAGAAATATATGGAACTGTGAGATCCAGAAAATGTACAAAGAGCAAATTTTTCAAGAGCTGAAAATGTTTTTTGATCCAAGGAATTCAAGAAAGGGATTCTTGGAGCTTTTTCTCTTATTTGAACTTACACTGTGTTGTGGTCTATCTATTTCTCATTAAGGGAAGTTCACTGCAACCTATCATTTTCATCTGCTTGTACTAGTTTTGGTTGCAGATTTGGTGTATTTTTATTTTACATTTATCGTACATTGGTTTTGCTCTAAATTTCAGTAGGGTGTTCATTTGTAAAGGTGCAGCAGGGTGTTGCACAGTGTCTTGGTTTAGGGTGCAAGATTGAGTCTTGAATATATTGTGTGTACATTTGACTTGTTTTAGTGGAATTCTTTGCTTGTTGGCATGGAAAACTGGATGTAGCTCTAGAGGAAGAGTGAACCAGTATAAAATCTTGAATTCTTGTTCTCTACCCTTTGTTTTTGACTCACATTACAGTTTTTCCATTATTTTGTATCTGCACGATAAATCAATCAACTGGATTTTAAAAACAACTAATTGTTCTTTACTATACTACGCTATTTATAATTCATTGGTTAAACTTTTTTGAGACTGTCCCAGCCGGGGTCATGACGGGAACAACGATCCAAAAGAGAAAAATTAAAATAATTAAAAATTTAGGAAAAGGAGTCGTCACCATAGTTTATTATGAAAAACTATGGAAAAACCGAAAATGAATAAGACAAGTCTGCGAAACCGGATCTAGGTCCGAGAGTCGGTTACGTGTGGGGAAGATATTAACAAGTAAAATAAGTTGATTTTGTAAAATGTTTATTTTCCCAAAGAAAAACATAAAAATACAAATAAAAACAAAGAAAAATATTTTTTTTTTCAGAAGGGGCCCGACAAGGTTTAACCTTGCTCCTACGTATCTCCATCAAAGATGGAGAATCAGGGTTACATAGTTCTTTAGATAAAATTTGGTTGTTGAGGGGTTTAATGTTTTTTAGTTTTGAAAATTTTATATTTTTATTACTTTATTATTATTTTTAAGAAGTTTGATATTTTGGAAATTTTTATATTATTTATGTATTTATTTTTTAAAATCAAAATTTTATTTTAGATATTGTTAGACGCAGACGACCTTTTTGATAATTCAAACAAAAATTAAAATCTTTCTAATTATATCACACGATGCAGACAATCATTTAAGAATTCAAAAATTTATTTAAAAATCCAAAAGAAATTAAAATCTTTCAAATTAATCCCATGACACGATTGGTCATTTAGGAATTCATTAAAAAAAATTATTAATTTATTTGTTTATTAATATTATTTTTAAAAGAAAAATCTCTTATGACGCGTACGTCCATTTAAAGATTTAAATTTAACTTTATTTTGTTGTAAATAAAGATTAAATATAAAATTATTTCTAAAACTTTCTTTTTTGAATTATTGGATATAAAAAAACAAAGTATCATAAAAGTATTGTTAAAAAAATATATACAAACTATAACAAAAATATTGGACCAACAGTTTATGCGCAAATCTCTTTTTTTTAAAAGAAGGACATTGTGGGAGTGCATCCATGAAGATTAGGGGTGCAAACAGATTAAACCAACACAAGCCCTCAATTATTGCTCACTCCTCTATTCAACACAAGCCCTCAACTATTGCTCACTCCTCTATTCATATACCTTTTTCGAAAGATTAAATGGATGAAGTTTGATGGCCCCGAGCTAATCTAGGCTTCACTTCAAATAAAGGAAACCATTGAAACACCAACACCCCATGTCTGTCGTCATTACGTATAAAGGATGCCTCAAAATCACGCTGCTAATTGGGGTTAGACGATTGCGGCGATTTCATGTTGACCCCCATAGTCGCCACTGTCTCGTCGTCACCGTCATCCACCCTCGCCGCCATTCATATGTCGACGTTCTCAAAACCATTAGCTCGTTGTTGCTTCAAACTCTGCCACAAAACCTTCACCTTCGTCGTGGCCTTTACTGCCAATCACCACCGCCAAGCCCACCTTCCTCTTCTCTACCCTTGCTACCATCCCTCCGAGCCCTTCTTCCCCTTCCATCACCTCAATGATGGCTAAAAGCTATCGTCACTGGCATATATGCCACCACTAGCGAGCTAGAAGAAAAAACAACCAAACAAAAATCAAGACCAAGCCAACTTTAAGAAACCCCAAATCGTCGTCGTCCAAGCCCAACCTTCACCTCCACCGCGGCCTTCGCTGCCACTCACCGCCACCGCCACCACCCCCACTTGCAAGTCACCACACTACGACAACACAAACCCCAGCCCTAAACCCTTTATTGCTATCTCCACCATATTCACTGCCACCACTACCATCCTCACCACAACCGGTACCTCCGCTCACAACCGTCGTCCAATATCGCTATCAAACCATTTGTTCTCCACATCCTCCTCTCTTCCAATATTGCATACCCTAATTTGCTTTTGGTAGTGAAAGAAGCTTCGTGATGAATTTGGGGGCGAGGTGATGCGAAGGTTGTATTACCTTAGAAATAGCTCTAGCATAAAAACTAACCTAGAATTTTGTTTTAGAGATAAATAAGATAACACCTAAATATACTTTTTAACAGGAGAGTTTTAATAAATAAAAAAAATCAGTTATTTAGTTTTTATTTTTATAACAATACCCAACTCTCTCTAATATATTTTGTTTTATTTTTATAAAAACTACCAACTCTCTCTCTCTTTCTCAAAAGTTGTTCTTCCTCTTTTCTTGGTCTTATCTCTAAAATTTTGTCTTCCTTCCTTATCAAACTGACGATCAGAGGTCACCCCTGGATTCTTGGCGTTGAGTAGAGCAAGGGTATCTGATCATACTCTTGAACAGAGTTAGGTTTCCTGTGATGTTAGGTTTTTGGAACTCCTCTGAGTATCTCTACTATATACAGGTAAGGGAAGCTAGTTGTATTTTTTTATAGATATTGTAATTACTTGTCTTGTGAATTTGGGTAAGGGAAGCTAGTTTGAATGTTTTTAATAGATATTGTAATTATTTGTTTATTAAATATGAATTTGATGAATTTTAATTGAATGGAATGACTCTTTATGGATTGTATGATGTGGTATCAATGCTTGTGAATGATATGGAATGTCAAGACATAGTATCTTCAAGAAAGGAGATACTGTGTTGAGATTATTAGGATGTTCATTGTTTGAGGATTTGATCTATCTAAGGAGGTATCCTAACTCTACTGGTACATTGGATTCACATAGATGAAGATTACCAAATGATGAGAGTCGAAGGACGTTCATATGCCCATGTTTGAGGTTTGAAATATGAGCTGATCGGAATAGGACATATGGATTAACCTTGTGCATATGAGAACTATATATATAGTTTGAAATAGGAACTGATAAGAATAGACTGTATCTGAGGTTTGAAATATGAACTTATCGAAAGAGATAGATGGTACATGACAGGTGCAAGCCTCTAAGTCTAACTCAGTGCACGAGTTTTCCGAAAGTGAAGAGTCTAATGTCTTTGTATATGAGTCAGTATATGTATGATATGAGTTATTGTAAAGATGAGATAATGATTATGTGATGTGTGAGATGAATTATGAAAGCTTGATTTGTTGTAGTTCGGTTGAGATATAAATTTAACTTATGAAAATATATTTTTTAAAACTCTCTAACTTACCATTCTTTTTGTGTGGTTTTTGTTTTATTTTTAAAACTACGATGATCATGTATTACACATGAGCAGCGGATTTGATAGGTGGTGTGACTTATTAGTGAGATGATGGAGAAGTTTAATTTTATTTTATTTTGTGATTGTACAAAAATACTTTTATTAAATCTTATGTGGAGAAGTATATTTTGAAATATATGACAAATGTATGAGTATTATATTTAGGTTTATTATATAATTTCTATGCAATAATATTCCTACTATATGAAAAATATGGGATACAGTATATATATATATATATATATATATATATATATATATATATATATATATATATATCAACAAAAGGTACCACAGTGTAAGTTGAATATAGTATATTTTCTCCATCTTATCTGTTCAAGTATATTCCATAAATCTACGGGTTTACGAGGGAGGCATTTTACACTAGAATTTTATTCCTCCCGGTTTGTGGCAAGTTGCATAGACTATATAAGAGGAATCCCTGCCTTCTATGGTCTTTATTGTTGTTTGTTTCTGCAGTGTGTTGGAAATTTGGAAAATATCATACTAAGTTACCATTCATAGTACATGGTTGATAAACAAGTTAGCTTGTTCTGGATTTGTAGTAAATGCGAGTTGGTGTGGATTTTTAAAGAAAGATTATTAAAACAAGCTGGTTTTAACTCGTTTTCTAAGGAAAGTATGTAAGTGACAATGATCAATTTATCATTTGTTGTGTACGGTTATTTATATATATATATATATATATATATATATATATATATATATATATATATATATATATATATATATATATATATATTAAGCATTAATCCAATCAATGAAGAGGTATCCTACTAACAATTTGTGAGAACTGAGGTTAGAATACCACAAATCCTAATTAAACAAATTAACTGAATATTTGGTTTAAGGAATTTTGAATGGCATATTACAGGACTAAGCTATGGTATATTGTTAAACCCTAAACTCTAAATAGTAATGTGACATGTACCTGAATGTTTTCCATTGAGTTAGCTTAGGTGCAAATACTCTCAAAGTCCCTAACTAATCTCTAACTAACCTGAACCTGGATGTGTTGTTTAGGGAACATCAATAGGAGGCCACCGGATTTAAAATGAAAGAAAAGAATTCAGGAAACTTTAGAACTACCAAAACTGCTTGTGTTTATTCCTTCAACACTGGGTCCAGTGAGCATCGATAAAAAAACTAAAAGCGACAATAAGCATCAACCCAAACAATAAGAAAAACAACAAGCCTCATCCAAACAACAATAGGACCTTAACAGCTCAACATATGTTTAAATTTACCAAAACAATAATAAGAACACGAGTAATAAAATCAACAGCAACTCAACAAACTTTGTGAGACAGATACCGAGATAAACATAGGACATAATATAATTATTTCATTCAAACCTCCGTATCTCAGCTATTTGTATTGTGCATGCACTAATTCAAACACAATAATAAAAGGAAAGGAGATTATTAGACGTTAAAATTAGGAAGAACAGAGGGAAAAGGAGAATCATAATGAACGAAAATTAGAATCTAGTAATATATACGGTGATTCGAGATAAATGAACAAATATATTATTATAGTAGGATATCATTCACATTTTTGCGTGCTTTAATAATATTTGGTTGGCAATACAATAATATCTTATGCAAAAGTTTTTGACTATTGATTTTATTGATAAGTCGGTCAATTATCATTTTTCAAAAAATTAGACTCCTTACTTTTATTTCGCTACAGTGTTTTAGATATTAATAAGGTCAACTTAATATTTTATTAAAAATAATCTCCTCTTACTTTTATTTATTAATTTAAAGTCCTGTTTGTTTGAAAATTGGGGAACTAATACTATAGTGTTCACTGTAATGCTCGCTTTTATGATTACATTTTATTATAAAGAATATACTTGAATGGTCTAAAAGGATAAAAAACAAAGCCTATGTTATTTTATGCTCAATAATAATGTCAAACAATTGAAGTGATGTGATGCTTTTGGCTCACCTTTTTCTCAAAACATACTCAATTCAAAATTCAATTTTTACACAAACATTACAAGTTATACTTTAAGTATTTACACAATCATTATATAAGTCTATGTATAACTAGAAAGTTGTTACAATATACTACAAGTTAGACAAAAATAATATAAGTCATACAATATACTATACATTATTGTATAATTACTATAAGTTTACTATAAGTTTTCATTTCTTTTCTCAATAAAGTAAGTTGTCCATTCTTTCCGAATATCTTCTATGTACTTGTGTTCAATTGGGTTTGAATCTATGACAACCTGAAATAGGATAACCGTGTTAGTAGTTATCATCATATGAAACTCATCATAATTTTATCTAATTTGAACACTTTCATACATGCTCCCAAGAGTCGATAATATGGGCTTGGACTATGGTCTTCATCCAATTACGTAGTAGCCACATTCGCAACCTCTTTTTTTGTTTGTTACACTACAATTTCATCAAAGTTAAATCATTAAACAAGTCCATAACGAATTTAATAGGTTCAATTAAGAATAAAAATACCTTAGGCTGCACCCAACGTGGGGTACGGGATGTGGGTATAGATCTACCGCCAAGTACATTAATAACATTAGTAACATTGATTGCACTAAAATCAAAGATGATTAGTAATAACTTGCATATCATACAAACAAGATTAATATTTTATAAGGTAAATTAAATCATACCCTTGTACCACTTGTTTGAACTCGTTAGTTGGCTTTTTATGAAGTGAACAGAACCAGACCACAATATTATCCAAAGGACAAACAACCATTAGTTGCTAATGACTCCTAAAATAATCAATCCATTATTCATGTTCTCTAAATCACTTAAAATAAAAAATATAAAGATTAGTAACTTACGATTGAATAATTGGGGCAAAGTAAATGCTCTTTCAGGATTCTCCAATCCATCTCTGTATATAATTTTGGCATTCCAACTTTTTATTTTTGGACATTTGTATGCTTTGTGGCTCAAGGAATCTATAGATATCAGGATTCCCTGAGTATAAACTAATTTATTTATGTACCTGCATTGTTAATGTCATGAATATCAGTAAAAACATATTAAGAAATGTAAAAATGTGTAACTCTAAAGTATATTTACATCATCCATAACTGAATGACTGTAATGTTTAGCATTTGGGATCCCATGACCATGGTAGTTAAAATCGAGAGTTTACTCGTAAAATCACGATTTTACGATTTTACATACTCTGTGCGATTCAAATTCCACACAGGATCGTTGTACAGCAAAATCGTACGGATCGTCGAACAAAATCGTACGTAAAAAACGTGTAATCGCGATTTATTTCGTGTATCAAACCGTTCATCTTCTTGAGTCTAATTTTATTCAAAACTAATGCAATTAAATTCTGACATTGTGATACGTGTTGTCACCTAACATCACCTAATTAAAATTAATGCAATGAAATTAAAATTTAAACAAAAAATAAAGAGTCTCTTCACCTTCACTCCTCATTCCAACCCCATTAAAATTAATGCATTAATGCAATTAAAATTTAAACAAAAAATAAAGAGACTCTTCACCTTTACTCCTCATTTCAACCCTATTTCAAATAAAAAGTCTTTTTAGTTTCTCTGCACCCCTCTTCAAATAAAGAGTCTGATCTAATTTCAAATGAAGAGTCTTGTTGTTTTGCACGTTCATTCACATCTCTTGGATCTCATTTCAAATTCAATTAAAATAAAACTAAATTAATTTAATTAAGGCAAATAAAGAGTCTCTAGAGTTTACTCCTCCTTCTTATTGTCTTACTGCTTGATTGGGTTTTATTTCAAATCTAATTAAAATAAAACTAAATTAATTTAATCAAGATAAATGAAGAATCTCTGTTCACTCTTTATTCTTGATTGGATTCCATTTCAATTTTAATTAAAATAAAACTAAATTAATTTAATTAAGGCATTTTAACCATCTCTTAATTCTAAAACCTCAGTCACACTCACATATCCAAAGTCATTTGAGCATACACTAACAAGATTTTCTTGGACTTCTCCTTATTAGCCAGAAAACAAATCACACTCCACAACTCACACACTTGGGCAATATAGATTTAAATGACACTCTTAATTCAAATGGAGATGATGAACACTTGGTTGAAGGTCAAGTCCAAGGTGGTGTGGAAGATAATGATGTTCTTGTCATCCCAACTTAGAGGAGGAGAATGTCTTTATTCATGTGCTTCATAAAGGAGATAAACTAATGAAGATTCTTTTAATTTTCATTTTAATGTGAGTGATTTATATTAGATGAACTTAAGTTTTATTAAGTATTGTCAAAGTAGTTGATTTTATAGACTTAAGTTTGATGAAGTACTAACAAATGAATTGATTAGTTATGTGTGTATATTTAGTTTGTGTTTATAGGGTTGGTGACTTTAATTTGGATCTCATTTAGGCACTAGTTGTGTTTACATAGATTTTACATTATTATTACTCCTCCATAATATATCCAACACATCAATTAATCTTTTTAATTACTTAATTACTTTTGATGTAATACATTAAGTAAAATAGAAAATATGTGACTATATAAACTTAAATAGTTTTGTACAAGGTTGAATCATCCCTCAAATACTTTTTCTAATTTCTCTTATTTATTTATTTTTTTTACAAAAACTATTATATATATATATATATATATATATATATATATATATATATATATATATATATATATATATTTAGAAATAAGTAAAATCTAAGATTCGTGTTACGATTTCACGATTTATGATCTTATGAACCCTCCACGATCCTACTCAAAATCTCGATTTTAACTACCTTGCCCATAACGATTTCCATTATATCATTTATGTATACGTACAGTGACATATCACCATTGTTGACACCAAATACTCTATGATCCCACCGAATTGGACAAGGTGAATCATACATGATGTAGGAAAGCCTAAACAACTCCTGAATTGGATTCACATCTGTATGGAGTTGTTGGGATGGATGCGACTTAGGACTTGGTGATTTCTGTTTACTTCTACCGTCCTATAACAAAAAATAACAAAAATAAATGTATTAATTTAAACAAAATTAAGTGTTAACTTAAATAACATTAAGAGAAATGATGACAATCATACCTTATGTTTTTTAGAAATGACCTTTAGGAGGTGTGTAGGCTATGTAATAAATTTACCGAGTGTCTATCCAACAAATCTAACCTCTAACGTGGGCTCTGGCACCTCGGCATCTGTATCTTTAACTTTTTCGATGACCACTCTACTTAAACCTTCTTTAAGTGACACTATGTGGATCGTCGAACCTGTAGCATACACTCTCCCAATCGCTACCAAACGAGGAGGATCTTCACCAAACAACTTACAAAGATATGAAATATCAATTTGTAGGTCCTCCTTGTCCTCGTTCTCGTCGTCATCAGCACAACTACCCTTTGTGCTAACTCTACCGCGTGTAGGTAGTGCTTCATCTTGCTGCATAGGATTGTGCTACTGCGTCATGCCCATGGATGAAAAATCTGCTGCATTTCTTCTCTCATTTCTCGTCTTAATTCTTCTCTCATCTTAGTTAATTGGTCTTGTGTGGCTGGTATCGCAGATGAGGAAGATTGGCAAGCTGATCTAAAAAGTTGTCTTACCCCTACACCAAATCCAACAACGCAGATACGACCAGGGTGTTCTGGGATGCCAATAGCTGCCGTCAGTATATCTTGTTTTCCTTGATTCACAAAACTTCCCTATGAGCTCTATTGCACCAAGTCATCCTACGAAAAATAATACAATAAAAGTCATCAATTAAATACTAAAAATGAAAACATTATTTGGTACTCAATTTATTGACATTAACTCACAATCCGATGGGCAATCTCTTCAGACTTTGCAGATGTCATCTGCCCTCCTGGTTTAGTCCTAGCCAACTTCCATTTCTCATGTCGACTAGGAGGGGATGGAGGAGGAAGAACATCTTCTGAAGTTGAAGAATCATGTAATGATTTGATCTTTTCTTCCATTATCTTCTTTTCTAATAAATCATAACCCCCCCTAGACAATCGGTGGGGGATGAGATTCTTATGCTTAATGTCTTGCACTTTCTTCCTCTTCTACAATATACAAAAATGACATTTGTCACATTCATATTATTTAATTAACTGGGTCTGGATAAAAAAAAAATAAACCTGCCAAGAGGGATCCTCTCTAATCTGGACAAATTGTCTCCAAGTCTCTTCATCAATTCCATATTTTTCACAAGGCGACTTTCCTTTGTGTTTTCCATATACATATGTAGTGGTCAAGGTGGCCTTGAATGACCTCCATTTTTCCCTAATGGATGGCATAATCTTCTTCCTAATGAAGTTGGAGGTTTCAAACTCGAAGCTTGTCTGCAAAATTAAATAAACAAGTCATCAAGCAATTAACAAAAGAATTCATCATCAGTAATTATTATAACCTATAAATTTGTTACTTACACAAAGGTCCTGCCAAATTAGATATTTTTCTTCTTCAGTCACATAATCCCAGTCAGGTACCAAGATAGATACTTCTGATCGTGCTAAGACACCACAATAACTGCCAAACTTGGCAGAATTTAGGCTTAAAGCCCTACCACTCTGAGGATCTATATCAATTGGGATTTTGATACCACCAAGATTATTAATGGCAATAACTTTCAAGCGTGTAACTTCTCTAGTCTTCTTTGAAGAATCAACCATGACCTGAAATTGAAAAAAAAAATGCTTAATATATAACATCAACAATAACATCAAATGTTAAAATTAAATCATATAAAAAAATAAACATTACTTATTTTTGTATCATGGAAGTGTTGCAATGTTCCTCCATATTCCTACATTATGATCCGTTCGTGTAGCATGTACTTCATCAACATCATTTTCCTCATTCATAAGAGGTAATTGTCTTGAGAATGACGAATTATTAGCATATTGGACTATTGAGTCGTCATGGTTATCTACATGAGGTTCATTTCTCCCTTGGATGACAACTGACCACCTCTCATTTGAAGGATCTTTAACATAGAAAACTTATTTTGCTTGGTAAGCCATGATGAAAGGATCTTCCTTATAACCTATCTTTGTGAGATCAACTAATGTAAAACCCAATTCATCAAAACGCACTCCTATGTTACTATCAACCCATTTACATTTAAATATCGGAACTCTAAATTTCACAGTCAACTTCTCAGATTTCTTCAATTACTCCATAGTAACTTATTGTAGCCATGACAGGATTGTTATCTTTTGAACTAGCAAAGTGCATTGACTCTACCTCAAGGGTGACACCACTATTTTGCATTGTACTTTTTTATCCTTAGTGTTTGTGTAAAAAGAGAATTTATTAATATCATATCTAAACTATGTTATGACATCAAAGTTAGGTTCTCGTGCTAACATTTCAAATCTTCAACATCACAAGCCCTTTCACCAATTTTCTCTTTAAACCATTTCAAAAACATCTTGTTATGTTCATTCAACAACCACTTCTCATTTCCACGTGGATTCACTGACTTTAACAACATTTTGTGTTCATCTAAAAAAGGAAGAACATCATCAGTATTGTTCAAAATATACACGTGTGCTTGGAGTACCTGTTGTTGATCTTTTCGAATTACCCTCACACCTCGTGTGCCTTTGCCTTCATGCCTTCCTTCATACCGAGTCTTTGGGACTTCTATAGCATATACTTCCGACATATAATTGGTATAAAACTCTATTGCTTCCTCAATAATATATCTCTCAACAATAGATGCTTCAGGTCGATATGGATTCTTCACGTACCCTTTGAATATCTTCATGCATCGCTCAATTGGGTACATCCATCGTAAAAGCACAGGACTGCATAATCTAATTTCTCTCACTAGATGAACAATTAAATGAACCGTGATATCAAAAAAAGATGGTGAAAAATATATCTCTAGTTGACATAAGAGAATGATAGTTTCATTTTATGTGTCATCCAACCTAGTAGGATCAATTACTTTCCTACAAATAGCATTGAAGAATAGGCAAACGTGAGTGATGACTTGTCTAACATTTTTTTGTAAAATTCCATAGCCAGTGGAAGAATGTCTTGCATCAGAACATTACAATCATGAGATTTTAAGCCCATAAGTTTCAAATCTTTCATTGAGACGAGACTTTTGATATTTAAAGAATATCCTTGTGGTACCTTAACTCTTCGCAAGCACTTACAAAAACTAATCTTTTCAGATTTTGACAAGGTATGACATACTGGTGGCAAGTAAGTTCGTTTACCATGAGGTTGTGATTGTAACTCCAACCGAACACCCATTTCAACCAGATCTTTACAAGCATTTATTACATCCTTTGTCTTTCCTTTAATGTTTAGCAATGTCCCAATTATATTATCACAAACATTCTTTTCCATGTGCATTACATCTATGCAATGTCTAACATCTAACTTGGACCAATATGGAAGTTCAAAGAATATTGATTTCTTCTTCCATATGTTTTTCACCCTACTATGCTTGGCAGCTTTTCCATAAGTCACTTCAATGTGACTCACTCAATTATAAACTCCGTCACTAATTAAGGATGGAGGTGTAGTTTTTCAAACCTGCGATAAGGGTGATTACGTTTCAAAAACTTTCGATGGCCAATGTAACATGTCTTCCTCCCATATTTTAGCTGATGGTAACTCATGTTCTCTTCACATATTGGGCAAGCATGATGTCCTTTGACACTATAACCGCTAAGATTTCCATATGCTGGAAAATCATTAATAGTCCATAGTAACAATGCTTGCAAATTGAAATTGACCTTTTCAAATGCATCAAAAACCTCAATGCCTTCATCCCATAATAACCTCAAATCTCCTATCAAAGGACTTAGATAAACATCTATGTCATTTCCCGGTTGCCTTGGTCCTGATATCATCATAGACAACATCATATACTTTCTCTTCATGCACAACCAATACAACAAATTATAAATAATTAGCAAAACAGGCTATGAACTATGTTTGCTACTTAGATTATCGTATGGATTCATACGATCTGTTGGAAGACCAAGTCTGAGATTTCTTGGATCCCTTCCAAACTCAAGATACAAAGAGTCGATTTTCTTCCATTGTGGTGAATCAACAGCATGTCGTAACAACCCATCACATTTTCTTCCATTTGCATGCCATGTCAAGTTCTTTGCATTATTAACATTGGCAAAAAAACGTCTTAATCGTGGTATGATTGGAAGATACCACAATACTTTTGCTGGAGGACCCTTTTTCATGTCATCATCATCACTGTCATTATACTTTATTTTGTATCTTGATACCACGCGTCTAGGACACTTACGCAATCCTTCAAACTCTTTTCTGTACAATATGCAATCATTGGGACAAACATGTATTTTTCGGTACTCCACACCCATTGGACACAATATCTTCTTCGCCTCATAGTAAATGGTTGGCAATGTATTACTTTCTGGAAGTATTTGATGAAATAGTTCTAGCAATTCAGTGAAACTTTTATCAGTCCATCCATTTCTTGCCTTTTTTGATATTAAATAATCGCAATACTGTTGACAAATGCGAAAAAGTAGAACAACCGGGATACAATTCTGTGACTGAATCATCTTTCAATGAATCATACACATGTGCTTGTGGAAATTATTTTCTTCAATATCACGAATCATGTCTTCCATGCAATCCTCAGAATATACATTAGAATATTGACATTTAGTTGTAGATTTGCTAGAATATTGCTCCAAAACTTCACCATGCCAAGTCCATATTGTATAGCTCTTCAAGAAACCATCACAAAGAACATGCTCTCTTATCAACTCAATATCTTGTCTTAACATATTTAAACAATTCACACACGGATAATAATATTTGTTATTTACTCCTACTTCATTCCTCTTAGCAAATTGTAAAAACTCTTCAACACCATTCTCGTACTGATTCGACTTGTAGTTATCTAACTTCTATCTATGACTACGTATATAAAAAAGAATTCATACATATTAAACAAGACACAAATGAAACCTAAAATTGCCAGGGATCGAAATCCCCGGACTCAGTACCAACACGTGATGATAAACTTAAATATTACAGAAAACATAAAATGTCGGGGATCGACCATCCCCGGACTCAATACCAACACGTCATGACAAACATAAATATTACAGAAAACATAAAATGTCGGGGATCAAACATCCCCAGACTCAATACCAACACGTCATGATAAACACGATACAATCCTAGTGATATACTCTAGTCTCTCTAACATCATCCTAGTGTACAAACGAATATAAAGCACCATCAAAGTAAGTTAATTAAATAGAAGCATTGAGAATTTGACAAAAGAAATGGACGAACCTGAAAAGTAGAGACAATGGCAGCAACACCACAGTACAATGGCAGCAGACTTGAGTAGCGTGTGGATGACTATGGTGGATACCCGAAAATAGAGAATGAAGTTAAACAGAGAAAATTGAATAAGTGCAGACAAAGGGAGAGAGCCTTGAGTGGTGATGGGGGTGGGCGCGGAAGCAGAACCTTCTTAGTGGTGGTGGGGGCAGCGGCAGAAAGAGAGAGACCTAACTGGTGGAGGTTGGCGGCGGAAGAAGAAGAAGAAGAAGAGACCTTAGTGGTGGGGATGGCGTGACTGCTCGAGAGAAAGAGAGGAAGAGATGGCATTGCGCAACGGCGAGGCTGCTCGAGAGAGGGAGGAAGACTAAAGCGAGAGAGGAAGAAAGAGGTAAACACAGAAAACACCCCTAAAATAGGGGATACGAGCGTGGTTGTTAGTGGAAACTACGCTCGTATCCCACATACCACCACAGTTGTTTAAACAACTGCCTTTGTATCTCCCTGCAAAATAATTTAAAAATTATTTTGCAAATACCAGCGCGATTGTCTAAACAACCGCAATGGTATCTCCCTACAATTTTTCAATTTTAAATATTTGTGTGCCTGACCATTACGGTTCTCACTCCAACCGCGGTGGTATCTCCTGCAATGTTACTAGAATTGCGGTTGTTGTGGACAACCGCAGTGGTACGGTTGCACTTAATTTCAAAAATGTCACCACATTGTTTTTAATTACGGTTCCCTCTTAACCACGATGATATCCTGCCGTGGAATGTGTTTTTTCTACTAGTGGTATTTTATTACTTTTATGTACATGTTCAATTTTAGAATCAACCTGATGATGAGGATGAAGTTCTAATTCTGGGTCTTTTATTTTTTTATTTATATGTTTAATTTCAGGATCAACTTGATGATGATGATGATGATGAAATATGACCGTAGCTTTAACAAATTGGGGAGGAGGATGACGTCATATTAAGAGAAGAAGGAAATAGATGAAAGAACTTTGAAATTTTCTTTGAATGGTGCTATTAATTATTTTGAATCCTAGTTAAGAAAGAGTGTATTATGTATGTAGCTAATCACAAAAATCAAACTGCATTTTGAAATATATGTTTCTTACTGAAAACGTATTAGGCTGAGTTCAAGAGGGGGGTGAATTGAACTTTGAAAACTTTTTTATCTTTTTGAAACAGTGAAAACAAATTTTCACAAACTGAAAAGATTTAACGAATCTTAATGATGGAAAATATAATGTTCAGCGAAAATAAACTGACTTCAATTTCGAATGAATTGATTTATTTCAATATCAGAGAAGGCAGTCTATACAGGCTTATCAGATCTTATACAGTTTACTAAAAACT
>Ga0209700_102424_pt1 | contig 37772 bp, 13 predicted proteins | sample SiratroredBW_FD_187528 | JGI IMG/M metagenome (GOLD analysis project Ga0209700, IMG submission 187528) | Root nodule microbial communities of legume samples collected from California, USA - Siratro red BW (SPAdes) (version 2) | ecosystem: Host-associated > Plants > Roots > Nodule | place: USA...
TGACAACGAATCTTGATCGGGACATATTTTTATCAATAGATATATAGGGTGACAAGATAATATCAGACGTGAATATATTTTTATATTTTTAAAATTAATAATAATATTATAAATTATCACCTTAACATATATATATATATATATATATATATATATATATATATATATATATATATTATAAGTTATAATTCTTTATTATAGATTGCAAATCATAATTATTGTAACTATTTAAAATTTTAACAAAATAGTTATTTTACTGGGATATGAATTGAAGCTTCTATAATACTGTTACCGGTGGAAGCAACATCTATTCTCCTCTGCAAAGACTGAAAGAGTAAAGAAAACCCTAAAACCCTAAAATTTCTGAATTCAGCTGAGACAGTGACTCCTTCACGCAGAGGAAGAGGAATTCGAGGGAAAGAGGAGCCAATGGACTTCGACGAGTACGAATACCTGGAGAAGACAGTGGAGGAAGATGTAGATTCCTCCAAGAAGAAGAAGGAGATCACCGACAAGATCGAGAGAAGTTACAGGAAGCGCGACGTCGACGACGATCTCCATGCCGACGAGAGGAGGAGCAAGAGGAGGGGCGACGACGACAACGGTGGTTCCAAGAAAGATCGCGACAGAGACAGGGATAGGGACAGAGACCGGGAACGTGACCGTTCCTCCGGCCGTCACAGGAGCGAGAGGGAGAGAGATGGAGAGAAGAAAGAGAGGGATAAGGATAGAGAGAGGAGGGATAAGGATAAGGATAAGGACAAGGATAAGGACAAGGATAGGGATAGGAGAGATCGTGATAAGGATAAGGAAAAGGAGCGCGAGAGAAGAGAGAGGGATAGGGAGCGAGAGGAGAGAGAGAGATCCAGAAGGAGTAGGAGTCGCTCCGAGAGAGACAGAGACCGGGAGCGAGATTTCGAAATGCGCGATGGACGGTAATTCCTATATTCTCTGTTTTCTGCAATTAGCTTGTGAACTAGGGTTTACTTTTTGAGTTCAGTGTTGGTTCAATTCATCAACTGTCCTGGCGAGTTGATGCTCGAAAAAGAAAACTATGCATTGGTGATGTGATTTGCATTTTTGTTGGTGCTGGATTGGTGTTTTTATCGTAGTATGCAGTGTGTGATTGTTTTTTTAGGCTACTGATGGCATGGCTAATGGTGTGCGCCTATGATACATTCTGGTCGGAACTATTGATGTTTGTGCAATTCATTTTGCTCATGAAAGGAGGGCTGGGAGGTCTATTTGGTTTCAAGAAATATGACAGGATTTGTATTGTTTAAGGGTAGATTTTATGCATTTCTCGTAGGATGGTGTTGTTCACATACTTTCACTAATGACCTTGAGGTAACTGGAGTACGTATCATTACTATTGTAAGTGTTTAATATCACTTCCGATGGTGACCTATTCCAAACAACGCTGTCAAAATTGACAAGTACTCTTAAGGCACTAAGGGATTTTACTCGAGACTTACACGCCATACTATAGAGAACAAACATGTGTTGGTGTCTTGTGGTGGTACTATCACTTGCTGCTAAGAGTTCCAATGGTTGACAACTAGTTATTCTGTTAATATGATAACTAATTTACAACCTTCAGTATCACATTGTAAAGTCAGATGCTAGTTTTTTTCTCATAGTATGATATATGAATAAGTTATGAAGGTGTCTTTTGGACTGGAAGGTACTCCCGCGGTCACAATAGCTGGTGACACTGCTTTTGGATTGGCCTGGGGCCCTTAGGCATTCATTTGACCACTCTGATTCTAAGATTGAACTGGATTCATGATGTAGGTATTATTATATTAATATTTAATTTCGGTTATTAGTACTATTATATTGTGTTTTTCTAATGGGCAGAAGCTAGATTTATGTTATGATAGGTTATTGACTGACTTCAATGATGGATTATTATTTTGAAGGATAACAAAGTAAGAAAACCCTAACCAAAGTTTCTGGGATGTATGCATAATATTGTAAGGATTATTACGTGATGTTTTGGTGTATGATGTGATAAAGAGTTGTACATAGGATTATATAGTTAGATATTGAGACATCATCAGCCCCTCTTGGGTACCATTTTGAACTGTAATGTTATCAGCGTATGTTTGAAATTATGCTATAAACCCATCTGATTATCAAAATTTCTAACAAGGAAATTTATATTTATTTATTTTACTGATAATTTTTAATTTGTTGCAGGAGATTTAGGGATAAGAAAGAGGCTGTGGAACCGGAGGCAGATCCAGAAAGGGACCAGAGAACTGTTTTTGCCTACCAGGTTGGTTGGGTGGCTCTATTTTTGACTTTTTTTTAAAATTATAATAATTTTTAAGTTTTACTTATTTTGATATTTGGCGTTTTTTCTGATGATTGTATATTTGCTCTGGTGATTTCAGATGCCATTAAAAGCAACAGAGAGAGATGTGTATGAGTTCTTCTCAAAAGCTGGCAAGGTTAGTTGTTTTCTGGAATGTAAGAACTTTGCCATTAGAACTGTAATCACTTGCCTGTCAAACCATTCTGTCTCCGTTAGAACTGTAATGACTTTTGTCTCCGTTACTTCTCAGTCATGATATCTGTTAGCAAATTACATGGAATTTATAAGTTCTTACGAGTAAGCTGAATGCTACTCAGAGACATTTGCTTTCTGTAGCAGTATATTTTGCTATTCCTTCGTTTTCAAGTAGGACATCAACTTTATTACGTCTCAACAGGTTGTTTGTATGATGAGTGAATATGGGGGTGCATGATAATATTTTCAATGCTTTGGATTTGGTGTTTGGTTTATACTGGGAATGTCTAATATTTGCCTTTGTAATTGATACTATGTGTCATTATTGTTCTCTCCTCTCAGGTGAGAGATGTCCGTCTGATCATGGATAGGAACTCAAGACGATCCAAAGGAGTTGGGTATGTTTTATTGTTAATTAACTTCTTGTTTTTTTATGTATGTGCTATTGTGGTATTAGGATATCAACTTCCAAGAATCATGTTTAACTGTATCTTTAAATGGACTAGCAATGCGATAATGATGAGGGATGGTGGGAATACCTTGCACTCATGTTTAATCAATTCATGCTGCGCACTCAAGGTAGATGACATAATCCTAGTTTTTTGTTTGGTCCTATTCCCCATTTCCTTCCTCTGCATGTCATACAATGAGGATTTCATTTGTATGCTGATGACCCTTTTTAGTTTATTTTCCTCCACTTATTAATTGGAAGTCCCATGTATTGGTTGTGGGGCTCCATAAGGTAGATATGGAGGAAGTTTTGCTCTCCTTTTCTCTCTCTGGCTATCACTATGCAATTTTTTGGTGAGCAGAATGACTAGTATCTAGATGAGATGCTAATGGATTTGGTTTTGTTTGACTTTTTAGAATTAGTTAACAAACGAGTTGTTGTAAGGCCAGCTGCCAGTTTTAGGTTGGATTTCTCATCTTAGTTGGGATTTGATTTGTCACATGTATACATAATTACATAAGCAAAGGAAATGTGTTACTGTCGCTAATTCTTTCTCGTCCTGTCTCAATGGTTTCCTATCTCTATTTTCATACGGTATTTTCTTATTTTCTTCCCAATTTAATAATTAATACATATTTTAGCTTTTTATGTTTATTATGACAGGCTAACATTTACTTTACAAGTCAGATACATCAAATGAACTCAGCTTGAGCTGTCTGCACTAGAGTTTTTGTTTCCCTGCATCACTTTGCTGTATGTTTTGTAAGTTTTGATTGAAACTATTTGTTTCTTGGTTCTGAAAACTTGATGCAACTTCTTGACGAGGCTGCAGGTATATTGAATTTTATGATGCAATGTCAGTGCCAATGGCTATTGCTCTCTCTGGTCAGCTTCTTCTTGGACAACCTGTAATGGTGAAACCTTCTGAAGCTGAAAAGAACCTTGTTCAATCTAACACTTCTGGTGGAGCGGCTGGTGTAGCTGGTCCTTACGGAGCTGTGGACAGAAAATTGTATGTGGGGAATCTTCACTTCAACATGACAGAGAGTCAGCTACGGGAGGTATTTCTTTTTTGTTGCTGTTTCATTGGCTTGTGTGGTGAGGATGCAGATGTTTGGCATATTTCTCTTGTGGTCTTTACTATATTTATCAGGAATGTGAAGGCTCGGTATTTTATTGAATACCAATGGCTTGACAAAACCTATTTCTCCTTGGAAGTATTCAATTAAGTTCCTCTAAACTGGATCTAGTTTGTTGATAGATTGTTACCAATTTGATTCTTATTGTTACAGTTTTATCATCAGTTGACATTTCTTTTGCTGTTTTAGATTTTCGAGCCATTTGGTCCTGTTGAGGTTGTCCAACTGCCTCTTGACTTGGAAACAGGCCACTGCAAGGGTTTTGGGTTTGTTCAAGTTCGTTTCTAACACCTAACTTTGAAAAATATTGCTCTATGTGATAATTCTATTTATCTCTTTAATTTGATTTCACTGGGCAGTTTACCCATCTTGAACACGCCAAGGCTGCTCAGAGTTTAAATGGAAAATTGGAGATTGCTGGCAGGACTATCAAGGTAAAATTTTTGTGCTGGTCATTTTGGTTTTAACTTGGTATCTTTAAATGTTGTTGATGACAATTCTACTAGTTCATGTGTTTTTGATTGATGTTCATCAAATTCAGGTCTCCTGTGTAACGGATCATGTTGGAAGCCAAGATACCACTGCAAAATCCGCAGACTTGGATGATGACGAAGGTGGATTGGTAAGTTTGTCTCGTTATATGAAGTATTCAAATCAAAACTGGCTTTTGCTAGTTGACATGTTATTAAAAATTTAAATCTATTCCTCATCATGCAATATTTCAAAATTACTGTCAGTTCCTTAAAGAAAAAAACTTTTTCTATTGAAGATATGTTTAAAAATTGTATAATTGTCAAAGTAACTCTTATAAAAGAGTGTTCTGTCCTTCCAGAAGTTAAAAGTAATCTTCAAAGCTAAAGCTCTAAAAATGCTGTATCATAGAATCCCTTTTTTTACCCTTGAATAATGGGCCTTGAAGTTACTAAAGATTAGGCACATCGATATTTTTCACTTTGTCGTTTTTTACTGTCTTGGCACATTTCTTTCTAGTTGGGGACAACTCTGAGGGTGTTAAGTAAGCTTCTTTGTTTCTACATTTGTTTTTACTTTCCTGGTATAATAGCAATGATCTCTATTCAAAATGAGGACCATGCTTATCTACTGTGCTCTGCTGTGCAGACTTTAAATGCTCACTCAAGAGCATTGCTTATGCAGAGGCTGGCTGGTGGTGACATTTCTGCAAGGTTTGTTGTTAATAGTATTCCTCGCATTTAGTAACTATGATCATAATTTTCACACTTTTCAACCTTGCAGTATGGGTATGCCTGTTATGAATGGCTCAGTTCCTGCTCAGCAGGCTGTTAGCTTACCTATTGGTGCACCAGTTCTACCCGCACAAGTTATGCCTACCCCTGTGGTAGAACCTGTAGGAAGTCCCAGCGAGTGTTTACTTCTAAAGAATATGTTTGATCCTACCACTGAGGTCTGTGGTTGACTGATTTTATTTACTACCATGTAATGTTTCAATTTAAAGTACTGATGATGATAAACGCTCCAATGCAGTCGGAACCAGATTTTGATATAGACATTAAAGAAGATGTAGAGGAAGAGTGTTCTAAGTATGGCCGGGTGAAGCATATTTTTGTTGACAAGTAGGTTCATAAATGTGTGACGCCCTTCAATTATCATAACAACTTATTGTATGCCTCAACTTTTAATTAAAATTAAATTAATTCCACCTTCAATAATCATGAGCAATTTTACTGCATGCCTCAACTTTTAATCAAAATTAAATTAATTCCATATTCATGTGAGTTACAACTTACAATTCTTTAATTGGTTTGCATGTACACAGAAAAAGTGCAGGGTTTGTCTATTTGCGATTTGAAACAGTGGAAGCAGCAAGTGCTGCTCAACGTGCAATGCACATGAGATGGTTTGCACGCAGGTTAATTTCAGCAATCTTCATGGTAATCTTTTAGATATTCATGAATTCCCTGCTATCTTTATTGTTTTTGTACTTGAAAATGTAATATATAATAAATTAGGTGTTTTTTTTTTCCTCAATATATTTTAAATAATAAATTACAAAAAATTTCGGAATTGATAAAATGAAAACGAAGTGACAGTTTGTACTAAAGGGTTAATAAATGCTTCTTAGCGTATAGTGTACAGAAGATGCCGAAGAATGATAATTATTAATAAGTGTTTTAGAATTAGCTACTCGAGTCATTGGTTTATGCATTTGATTAGTTAATTAAGAGCGGAATATTCTCAAAAGTTGGGCCTTTGTAATAAAATTGGTGAAAATCCCATTTAGGCGCTAAAAGAACAAATCTAGTCATCTCTAGAACCTTAGGTTACACTTGTCTAAAGTAGGATTTTGTAGTACTTTTCATCAGATTGGTGAAGTAGTTGAGAGTTGAACTTGTTTAATTTTACTGAGGTATTTTTTTGCAGGATTAGTTTTTCTTTTTCTGATGTCTATGTAGGTTTACTCTTTAGTCCGAACACCATCCTACTCTTGTTTTCCTTGTGGCATTTTAACACATTTCAGTTCAGATCCCCCTCTGCTAGTAGAGTCTTTGTATTAGCAGGTTTTTCAGGTACCTTGTAGCTCCGTCTGTGTTTGGAAAAGTATTGTTTTACTTTCGTCTTTCCTACAGTGTTGGGCTGTAACGCCATGGGCTTGTTAATATCTGTGACTTCTTTATTCTTTATATCTTACAAAATATGAGGAGCTTCGTAAGGCTTCCACGGGTTAGAATGCAAGTATTCCTGTTGTGTTGAGAGTATTCCTGGCTCTGGCCTTGTATTAAATGTATAAAACTAACAACTTAGTGTTTCTATCACATCCCTTAGACAAATTATCATGATATTAATAATGCGTCCTGTATGTCTTCTCTCTTTCATTTTTCTTTTTTCCTTTAAATTTATAATATTATACAGTAAAACTTTTTTTTCCCTGTATTTGTTTTGCAGCAACCACAATTATATGAAGCCAAGTTTAAAGGGGAGTGAAGAGAGTTCATACATACCTCGGGGCTCCTCATGGTATACAATATGTATAATTTTGAGGCCTTAATTTTTCATAAATTAAACTCTAGTTTATTTAGATTTTGATTCATGAATTGCATTAGATTACAGAGACGGTTGTGTTGATGTTGGCGATATTTATGATCAGTTTAATGTTGCGCATGTCAATGCATTCTAAAAATCTTTCATACCGTTTCATCTTGTAAAATGTAGAATATCTTTTATTGTGACTTAATCATTTATCTTATTGTTGGAATTTATTAAAAATTATAATCATTAGGGGTTCATACAAAATGAAATGTTCAAGATTGTGATTTTGGATAGTTTTAACGACAGAAAAGAATGTTTCTGGATCATTAGCTAGTATTTCTCAAATATAACGTGAGTGTTAGCAAAGTATTTTTTACATTCTTTTCAAAATATTTTTTGTGCTAGTTAAAATTTATTGGAAAATATAACTTGAGTGGATTTTATTAATTTAGAATCGACATTACGAAATTGTTATTTTGGTATAATTTAATACTATGCTTTAAAGTAATATTAATTTTGTCCTGTAAGTTTACGTTATATATATATATATTTTATTTAAACATATTTCTTGTGACCTTCATGTTGGAACTTGACGTGGTTGGAGTACCGGATCACTTAATCTTTTAGTTGGATTGAATGAATTTTATATATATTTTGGTTGTTAAAAAATTAGCTGCATGCACTTGACTCAATTTTTAAATAACTATAAAATGAGTTAAGTTGGTTATTTAATTTATTAAATTGTTTTGATTATGCAATTTAATATTATGTTCTTTCAACTATAATGATTATTTGGAAATGTCTAGAAGCTTTTATTAAATATATTATACAATGTCTCGCGCATCAGTTAGAGTAGTGTGGCTTGTAGGTATTGTCTTAAGCTGCCCTATTATTTAAAATTAGTTTTTGTTTAAGGGATTTTTTCCCTTATCCAATAATTTTGTATTCTTCGTAATTAAAGGATAAAGATAATTTAAATATATTTTTATTTATTTAATTTTTGATTAAGGAATTTTTTTACATTATTTAGAATTAGAGGTTAAATATAATTTAAATATATTTCTTAGTCTTTATCAAGAGATTTTTTTTTTCTTTACGATTCAATAATTTTACATCGTTTAAAATTAGAGGTTAAAATTAATTTAAATATATTTTCAATTTCTTTGTTCTTGAATAATAGAATTCTTTCATTACTCAGTGTCACGTCTATTTTCTTAATCATATTTTTCATTTTGTAATAAGTATAATGAATTAGGAATGATATTAATCATATTTTTTATTTTGTAATAAGTATAATGAATTAGGAATGATAAATAAATATGTATTTGTATATATTGTTTGAATCTGTCAAAAATTATAAATATTGCTCGAATCTATTTTTATTTTAAAGAAAAGTTTTGATCACTCTAACAAAAATAAAAATTATTGATGAATTATTGATAGATTTCTGAATCCGTATGTAATTACAGATAAATTTAGAGTAAATCTATTGATAATTTTGTCGATAAATTTAGTGACATGATAATGATATTTTACCGACAGATAAAATTTTATCGATAATTTAATTTTACTTGTAATTGATAGACTAAACATTATAATTAATATTATTTTTTAAAAATATTACATACGAAAATAAAATAAAAATGAATATGTATATAATAATGTTTGACCTTGTTTTTATATATTTCTTTATTCTAAATTATTAGAACACTTACTTATTAAGGTAACCTAAAAAATCTGATTTCTATTTTCATTATTGTTCACTCTTTAATTTGTTTTATTTGAAAAACTCCTTAATTTATTATACAATTTTTCATATGTTTTCTATTTCAATTATTTAATTTGATATTAACTAATGCAGATCTTAATAGTTATAGTTAAATTGTCTTTGAACACATAAATAGATGAGTCAGAGATTGTGGCTATGATTTTCAATAGTTATGAGCCGAATTTTGCACATGAAACAGGTTGTAATGGAATAGCTAAGGACAACCACGTGAAGGGTGAAGGTCGTAGAAAGAGATTGCTCATCGGTTTCTTCTCTCTCCCTCGTCAATGCTTCCTAATTTTTCTTCAAATTTATTTCTATTTTTAGCATTTCAAAACTATTTATCATAATCCATTTTCATATAATTAATCACCCTCCACTCTCAAGATTCAGTTATATTAAGTTTAGAAATTATGTTCAACAAAAATTTAGCACAGAAATGTTAGAGTAGAAATCTTTTACATTTTAATTCTGTTCCAGCAATTTTAATGATTTAGTGTGTGTTAGCATATTTCCCCCTCTCACCTTTCTATTCTGTTCTCTTTTTTTTTTTCCAAAACCAACATATATTTACTCTTTTTTTTATTTTGTGGGTCTACTTTTAAATCTTCTTGTATTATAGGGTAAATTTTAAACACTTTCTAGAGAATGTAGGGTAGTATGTAACTTATTGTTGTATTTGTTTTAATTTTGGTGTGTAAGAAGACCACAATATATATTGATGAAGATCAAATGTTTTAACACATATGATAATCAAACCCTTGATGCATAGTTTTACTCTTGCTGTGTCAAATACTATGCAAGAAATGTGTACATATAGAAATCAAAACTTTAAAATAATATAAAATTTAGAAGTTAAAACATAAAGGACAAACATAAGAAAACGAAACTAGCTCCATGTTTGTGCTATGTTTTTACTCGGTCAACCACGTTGATGGTAATATTGTAAAGGTTCAAATAAAATTTGAGGAGCTAGTATAAGAGCAGAAAAGAGCAATTTGCAAATGTAAAGGTTAAAACAGAGAAAATATATACCGATATAGACATTAAATAGTACATGACTAAACTTTATAAATATTATCTAACTAGAAACTTTATTAGAGTAGAAGTTCTATTTAAAAAAATTATAGATAAATACAGGAAAAAACCTTCATTTTCCCTTTTTAAGCTATGTCAAGAGATATATGAGTGGAATTAGAAATAATCAAATAATTATATAAATTGGATGAAATGGAACGGATATATACCATAAAATATTTTTATGTTCCTTCTAATGTTTTTAATTATTTAAATAATGAAATCTAGTAAAATGTCATTTCTTTTGTATCAATTCGAGACTCTCTTTCGTCAATAAAGTTTGCCTTTAAATACTGTTGTTGCAATTATGTAATAATTATGATTGTGATGGAGCATAATGTAATTAAATAGTAATGATTTGGTAAGGTGTATAAAGAATTTTATTTTAAGTTTAACTTAATTTTATATAAAATGAGATTTGTATCTATTTATAAAATATTGAAAGATCTAATTTTTATTCTATACAGTGTAATTTTGAAAAAAATTAAAAAAAATCAAAAAAAAGAAAAAGAGATAAAGAGGAAAAGATTACAAATTGAAGATTATAATTAAAAAGATATAAATAAAATTTGATCGTTTTATTAATTTTTACGATAAAAAGCTTTTAGATATTTAAAAAAATGTTTAATTAAAATAATTGCATTAAATGACAATGTGAAAAAGAATCTGAAATTAGATTAATTGACTCGATTTGTAGATCACTAATTCTAAAAAAAATACATATAAATGTAAAGTGATGTAAAAGAAATATATCACATTGTAAAATTGAAAAGAACATACAAATAGTTTGAAAGCAGTGAAGTTGTTGAAAACTAAATAAATGGAAATCTAAATCTAAATGTAATTAATATTATAAAGTAAAAGCTATTAAAGCTAAAATAAAATAAACAATTATAAAGGATAGAGAGTACTAGTTCAAAATGAAAATTCAACACAATGAATAAAAGACCACAAAAAAATTAAAGTGGTAATAATATATTTTATGTTAGTTATAATAGTAGGCGTTAAAGAAGTTTATAGTATTTATGTAGAATATATCCTATTTACTATTATTAGATTATTATTGGGGATTATTAATCCTAATAAGTATAAGATGTGTTCAATTTCTATATCAACACTTACAATCTAAATATATAAATGCCATGTAATCTAAATATTTTAAATTTATTCTTTTCTTACTTTATCAATTATTTCATAATGTGTTTTTATTTAGTGTATTAAAAATCTTTTAGTTAAGTCAATTTTATCTCCATATAATCTCGTTAATTTATTTTTATTTTAAAAAATCCATCAACCTCGTTTTAATTTTTCATTCTTATTGAATTTTCATCTTGATATGTAATAATAACCAAATTAATTCCGTAAAACAGAAAAATCAAACATCTGAAATATTCAGTTATTACATTGATGGATAATTTAATGATTAGCAATTGTATATACGTTTGTGACCAGTATATAGGGAATGGATGCAAATGTATGGAAGATCTGGTTCTATAATTCAGCTTGTTTTTTGTGTAACAATGGCTGATTAATATAGTACAAGGAGATTTACCAGCCAAATGTGTTAGATTGTGATTTTTTATATATATATATATAAATTAACTTCTCATCTTTTCATTTTTATTTAATATGAAACTCAATTACTAATTTCTTTCTCAAATGCCTTTTTCATATTGATACATTCCTTTTTTTCAGCAAAAATATTTCTAACTATTCGTAATGTCCTTCACCGGAACAAGTTTATCCTAAATCTTTTATCACAGAGATTTTTGATATAGAAACTCTTCATCCATAACTAAAACAAATCATTTAGGTTTTCTAAGAGAGATTCATCAGAGATATTTGATACCAATCAACCATATAATGGATTATAACACTATCTACTATAAACTTAAGTTTTAGATTGAATGTAGTGTTATAATTTTTTATATGAGTTTGACCAATTTCATTGATGTTGAATCTTCTGTTGAATTTCTCCTGTGAATTATCTTAAAGATGCATTATTTTTGAAGAAGAAGGTGTTTGGATTGTGGAAGATGAAGTTGCAAAGCTTAAGCATGAAATGGAGGAGCAATTGGATGTTCGTAGAAGAATGAACAGAAGTTCCAATTACACTTCAGAATAGCACGACCAAGTGTCTATCTCCGTCAACTTTCATCACTATGCATGGACTATTCATAACCCAAACTTCTGAACCCTTAATTACCAAGTGTTACACATTCATTCTTTCATACCTTTTCTCCATTCACATACACACCATATTGCATGTGGAGAGTGTAGACCACACAAATCTTTACTTGCTCCATCAAGATTTATAATCTCTCACACAAAACGAAAAGAAAAAAAAAAACAGTAAATTACTATCAGAAGAAGCTACAAAATTAGGTCAAACATTCACGTTAGAGAACTAAAATGTGATAAAATGAAATGCAAACAAAAAAATTGAACCGCGCAATCAAGATAGACATACTTTGCATATCATCAATTTATAGATAGATTAGTACATTAATATGCGCAATCTGACAGAACGCAGCACCGTTGTTGAGAGAAGCTTTTCTACAAACAAGAATCTGGGACTGACCCAGTTAACGATTATTAAAACCAAACCATAACTACTTCTCAAGTTCCAAATTTTACTTTCTCGTTCATGCCTTCACCCTTGTGTCATTTGCAGCATTAACAGGCCTTGTGACCATGTATATACTCACAAGAGATCGATATCTCCTTTGCTTCTTCGTTGGATAAACCTCAACATCATTCCCGAAAATCTCTTGTATTTTCGCCATTATAATATCACTCAAACTTTCGTCACCCTTGCTTCTGCTCCTCTTGCTTCCTCTAATGCTGTTCTGATCCTTCATGCTCTTACTCTTACGCAATGAAGAAGAATGAGAAAGTGTTTCTGCCATCAGATTCTGGTCTTCAACACTTTGAACCCACTTAACAATTATATACATATGCGTGTGTTTTGTGAAGCTCAACAAAAATCATATTAGCGTGTTTTGTGGGTACGTGTTGTGTGAGTTTTAATTTAGAAAAAAACGAGAGCACCTAGACAGAAACCACGGGGTTGGTTCTATGAACCTGACATTCTTATACTCTTTCACTTTTCCCATAATTTCTTTAATGCATCTTTGACCGTTGGATTGCTCTCTATGATCTCATCTTTGACTTTTTGGTCGGCAATCCGACGGTTACTTAAATTAGCAAACTTGTTCTAAAGGGTTTCGTTTGAATGCGTGAAAGTCCAAAACGGTTTTGAGGCTTTCTCTTTTTTATCGTAGCTCTGCTAGGGTTGACCCAAGTCAAGGAATCAGCCACTTTAAAATAGGGCTAATTCGTTGCTTCTCTAGAATTTGGAACATTTGATGGAGAAATGTGGAATTTATCAATTCATATAAGTTTTTTTTTCTAGACAAAAATGGTTTTATTTTTCTCAGGAAAGAGTCCACTTGGAAAACTTCACATTTCTTCACAGATAAGCTTGCTGAAAAAGACGGTTAGGGTTGCTTTCTTTATCCAAACTCTTAATTACTTCAATTATGAACAAAAAAATCTATATAAAAGATTATAATAATACTTTTAACCTAAAATCTTAACATAATAAGTTTTTAGGTCTTCCATATGTTTATATGTTTCTCTTCTCAGTAATTTCTATTGAGACTTAAACTTACATTTAGCTAAAAAAAACTTTCACACAATAATTGTTTATGTTCTGGAAAGGAAGCGAAACAAAAAATGGAAAATGTGGATTTTTAAAGACTCAAATCTTCAGGTTTCGATTGTGTGAAACCATTGACTAGGTAAACTTTGTTTTCTTTGCATTAAAATAATGAAAGGTTAATTTCTGAACAAGCCCTCAAAATTTTTTGTTTTCTCTTTCATTCACTCACGCGCTTTCCTTGAGAATAAAGCATATACCGTTTGGAACGTGGAAGCAAAGCAACTGTGTAAATTATCACGTCACTATCAACTCCTTCAAATTTTACAAATTGTGTACGCCTTGTATATATTATCGTTAGTGTTTTAGTTCCTATAAATTATGTGCTATATTGTTCTTATAAATAGTATAACACGTAAAGAATATACAGAAGAAAACAATAGAGATTGAACGAGATTTAAGTCATTTATTTAAAAAATTCTGACCACTTTCAACTCAAAATTTTTAAATAATAAATTTGTAGGTTATCTTTTATATTAGTTTAATTTTCTTATTTCTAGTTATTGTAAAATTTAAACTCATATTGAAAATTTATTCAATTTAAAAAAAAATGAAGAATATTTATGATTTAGGATTTAGGGTTATGGTATATTTTTACGATTATTGACAAAAATACTTCAACTGAAAATAAAAATAAAATGGGAATCGAATGTAATATTAGCTGTTTTCAATTCTATTAGTATTCAGGGTAAATCAACACTTAATTTGACCAGTTGAGGGTATTCTTATATATTTCCACATTCGGTCGTTCTAAAATCTCTTAGAATTTGCAATTGGTTTGAATTGATTTCAAATTCAAATAAACAAGATGACAACTTGACCATTTTCGGAAAATAAGCACAATTCACAAGTTTCATTGAGCGATTCAATCAAACAACTCACTAAAATGATAACATTCAATACATTGAATTGCAATTAAGCAAAACTAAATTAAAATTTTGGTAGCTTCAATAGAGAGAAGACAGGAAATAGGGAAGAAAGATTAACAACCAGAATGTAAAGAATACAGTTACAGCTTGTAGATTCTTTAAATAATAAAATAAAATATTTGATAAAAAAAAAAAAGTAAAGGAAGGGAGATTGGATATAGCATTTTCGGGAGTGTAAATTGCAAAATGTTAAATTTTATTCCGGGCTAAACTAGGGTGAATATTTTGAATGCAAACCCATTATGGGCCGAATAAGTAGTCGCCAAAAACAATAATTGGAGTAATGATTTCAAGTACATTTCTCTCCCATTAATAAAAAGTAGTAGATTTTGCCATTTTTTTATTTATACCCTGTCATTTAGACTCATTGCTTGCGTGAAGAAATGATGAGAAAATATTTTATATTATTCTTATTTATTTTTATTCATTTATTATATAAAAATATTTGAAAAAAAATCAGATATTTATATAACAATTGATTAAGTGATGTTTTAACTTTAAAAAACAGCTAACAAATGTAAACATAATAAATGATTTTGTGGAATTGATTATGAATAAAATTGATTATTTGGTACTCACTTTCACTTTTTCATGTATTTCTTCATTCCTTTACATGAAAAATATAAAGTAAACTTCTTTGGTCTCGTTTTCACCACTTTGTTCTCTGTATCTGTACTTTGCTTTCTCTCACTTTCTTTCACCTCTTCAAAACCTAGTGTTAGTTACAACTACAATTGTTTTCTTCTACTCATTTGCCATCTTTGTACTTCAAACTTTCGTACTATCAGTGTCGGCAAAGGCTTTCGTTTTATACAGAATTTAAAGCTTGTTTGAATATAAAATTTTAAAAGAGTATAAAATTCAGAGAGTTTATACGATTAATTTAATTACTTCAAAGTAGTAGTTTTAAATTTTACCTAGAAGTTAAAGAGTTTTAAATCTTTCATATTTCTCTCTCTTAGATTTGATTTCAATGGACATTATTACTTTTTATCATGTCTGGTAGAATTTTTCTTGAATCAAAATAATTATTTATTAGATAACTTTAATTAGGATTTTCTAAGCTAACATTAATAATCTTTCTCTATTGATGCGAAATACAATTTTTGTTATTTGATTTCGATTGAATGTATCTTCCACTAGTAAATTGCTTTAATTTTTTTCAAACATTCATCACAATGTTATTAAAAAGTATTTCTCTATAAAAGTTAAATAAAATTTTTGCACCGACAAAATTATTATAACTATTAACTATTTTTCATTTGATGGCAACCAACATTTTCTCAACCAGCTATTTTTAATTGATGATAATCAAAACTATTTTCATCATTGTCAACGAAAATATTTCTGAACTGATGCAAGTAAAATTTGGTTAAGTGTTAATAAGAATTGATATTGTTGAGTAATAATCAAAATACTTCATTCAGACAAGAAAACTCAAATAATCTAAAATAAAATCCAGGAGACATGTTTGATGAAGAAGTTTGCAGTGCAAAGACAGAGATTGGTGAATGTTGAATAATAATATAACAGAAAAAGAGACATCTGAGGAATAAGAATAAGAATATCCATAGTTGACGGTATTACAAATGAGCAAAGGTTTAAACAAGAACAAATGAAAATATGACAGCTAATTGTTGAGACTGCAGATCCCCCATTTTGGAGAGGGAATAATTTATCATTCAATGCCTCTTTCTTATAATACATGAAACTGGAAAGAGAATAACACTAAAACCCACAGAAAATATAATGAAAGAATAAATGAAAAACCCCTATTACAAGGTAACAATGTGTCAGCCCCTCCCTCCCCTTCCTCTTTTTTATCTCATCTACACACCCGAAAAATAAAAACTTTCATCCGAAAATTCTTGCAACTTTCTCAACAACCTCGTTGCATATTCCAACCACTGTTTCTTCGACATCAGTGTACCTCAAAAATAACTAACACCACCCTTTTTCTTTATTCACGACTCATCACAATTCAATCCACAAATTTCTAACACAGGGCCATCTCTTGACACAAATGGGTTGATTCTGACCCACATCAGAGTCAAGATAGAGGCCAGAAGGATTGACCAAACCAATATGATGGTTGGCATCCTGTCTTGCTTTCCAAGCAACCCCTTGAGGAAGGGGTAGAGATGGATGATCACCCACAAGGCAAAGAACAATCTCCCAAACAGAGGTCCCCATGAGTCATACCCATTGTTGATGGCATCTGAGATCCCAACAACCACCCCAACAATGTTTATGATCAGCAAAGTCGTTGGAGGGATCAAGAGTGATGTCCACTTGAAGATGTACAGTTCTGAGAATTCTCCATCATCAGCTGCTTTTGAGGTCACAGTGAAGTTTGTGTTCACACCAGCCAACACCTTCAGTAAACCCTGAAATAAGGCAAAAAGATGGGAAGAAGCGCCTCCTATCACCCAAAACTGTTCGTTCCTCCACCAGTCGTCTATGGAGACGCCGCCCCATTGCATCTCAAGGATGCCAGTTGCTGCAATGGATATGAAGAGGGCCATGAACACAAGACTGGCATAGTTGCTAATCTGCATTTCACACGGAACATTTCACGTCAGGAACCAATTCTATGGCTTTTAAGTGCTTCAAATTATAGGAACAAACACAAATCACATAGTAACATGCAATGCCAATAACCTCCAAAAATAGTTCCCAGATGGTAGAAACGCTGAGATTATGATTTATATGCATGTATGCAGTTGAAATCTACTCTCGATTTTCCATCAAACAGTTCTTACCAAAAGTTACTACCTTTCAAATTGTAAATGAAACTTAAACATCCATTTGACCTGACAAATATGAATCTCAATAACCCAGAAACTACAATTTCTTGCTTTTTAATTCCTTAGATGGGGAAGGAAAAAATATAAGCTAGAATATTAGATAGAGCATTAAAGCATACCTCAGGTACAATAAACTTTCCAGTCAGAAGGCATATGGCAGGTAGAGTACAGTAGACAAGCAATGGGAGAGAAGTCCAGGGATATACGACTGAGTTTATGTAGGAAAATCGTTCCAAAAATTTCAAGCCACCACCATAGCCATACCAGATTGGACAATGCCTGCTGAAAAAGATCTCAACAGACCCAAGGGCCCACCGAAGAACTTGGTGCAGACGATCTGAAAGATTGATAGGTGCTGACCCCTTGAATGCAGGGAGCTTGGGGATGCAATACACAGACCGCCAACCATGGCAGTGCATTTTAAATCCAGTCAAGATATCCTCTGTCACAGAACCATATATCCATCCAACCTGATAACATGCCAACGATTATGAGCGCGACGAATACGCATAAGACGAGATTAATTTTTCAAAAAGAATTAACCAAACAAATTGATTTGTTTAATACTTACTTCCTTTCCCCATTCAGTTTTGTCTTCATAACCACAACTGATAACTTGGATGGCTTCTTTTAAAAGTGATGCAGGACTCACACCGTGCGGAACACCACCATGTTCCAAAAGTGTCGATGCTACAAATACTGGAGACTGTCCAAACCTCTTCTCCAACTTTGTTTGAGTCAAACTGGATGTCTTCTCGTTATTGGCTCCTGAAAAGAATTTATATAGTATTATTATTAAGCATATTTCTCACAGTATGCATTTTTTTTGTAAAGACAGCCACATGGTTCAAAATTCTAACCTTCATTCCCTGCCTCAATATTTTCAAGTGCATGTATCTGCTTTGATGCTTCACTGTGCTTCACCTTACGCTTTTTCTCCTTCTTAGTGTTGGCATTCTTTTTCTTTCTAGAGCCGCAACACAGGCAGCACCACTTTGGCCAACAGTTACAAGTTTTGCTCGGTGGTTTCTTCTTGGCGGGTGCATCGTATCCATATAGTGCATGCCTTCTGAAAACACATCCAGTTCCGACATATATTGGACCTTGGATCCCATCCAATCCTTTCATGTTGATCTGTTTTCAATTGGTGAGTTAGCAACTTTGGTATTAAAGGACTGAAAGGAAAACACTCGAACAGGCCAAAAAGGGGAAGACAAAACTTACATCGAAAAATACAACATTTCTGTTTGAGTATCTATCATGTCTATCAATTCCATCAAATCTTTGAGGAAATTGCACATAGCAAATCTTTTTCCCAAGTTGAGGGTCCATCATAAAACACATAGCTTCTCTAAGTGCCTTGCTATTGTTTATGTAGTGATCACAATCAACATTCAGAAGATAGGGTGCATTTGTGATAATTGCTGACGCTCTCATCTTCAAATAGTTATCATCACAACATTAGTTATTAAGGTAAACTGACCACGGTTGAGGCTGAACCAAAATAAAAGTGACTCGATACTTACCAGAGCATTCATTGCCCCAGCCTTTTTGTGGTGATCAAAGCCTGGCCTCTTTTCTCGAGAAACATAGACCAAGCGAGGAAGCTCGTTTCCTTCAACATCACGAACACCATCGTGGCCAAGGAAGACCTGTAAAATAAGAAAGAAAGTCAGCATTTCTATATCAGAAGTCAGTGAAATGTGGCAACTACGATTCAAATTCTCTAGCCAAAGCAGGATGGTGGCATAAACAAGTCTACTTGCAATGCATTATGTAATGATTTAAATTAGTTTGAGCATCATGCAGAGGAATTTGTTTAAACACGGGGAACATCATCTCACCAGAAACCCAACAAACATCGTATGCAAAAACTATTTCTGGTGTCTGTTATAGACTGATATATCTTCTCACCTGAATCATGCCAGGATGATCCCTCACATTATTGCCAGGCCAGGGAGTTCCATCTTGCATGGTCCATCCATCCTCAGGAACCTTCTGTGCTGTTGCCACCAAACTGTTAATCCTCACCTTAAATTCTTCATAATCTCTCTGTAAGAACCAAAATAAAAATGATCAGTAGCAGAGTCAAATGCTTGCATCTTTCAGCACAAAAAGCAAAAATCTCGTAAAAGAAAAGGTTGACACCTTCATTGCTCTCCTTTCCCTGACAAATGCTGGATGAACTTTGTTTTTCAGATAGTCCATCTTCTGACCAAAATACCACTCTGGTGCCCGTGGCTCAATATTGTATTTCTTAACAAATGGAACCCATCTCCTAGCAAATTCAGATGTCTCAGACAATGCTTCAAATGTAAGCATAGCAGCACCGTCATCTGAGACATAGCATGCCACTTTGTCAACCGGATAATCGACAGCAAGGATAGATAGAACAGTGTTTGCTGTAATCAATGGAGGTTCTTTCATTGGATCAACAGTACTGACAAAGACGTCTATATTGGACAGCTCAGATGGCTTGCCTTCTTTTTCATACCTGCGGCAATGTTGAAAACCAATCTTGAGCAACTAGAATTTTGAACATGAAATCATAGAATGAGATACACTTGGGTAGAATAAATGCAAATCATGGAATGAAAAAAATCACCAGAAGTGGTAGGTAAGCACAATTACCTGAGTGACAAGCGATCAAGGTATGTTTCACGCTGTATTGGGTACCATTTTGGAAACTGATCCATTATCCATGATGCAGCAAACCATATTTCACAGATGACCGAGGTCAACCACAAGCCATATGCATCATTAACTGGATGGAGAATTCTATAATGGAAAAAAAGCCCAAGGATTACAAGACGGAGTACTATAATCATTCTGTAAGGATTTATCTTGCTTGAAGGGATGGGTAGCTTCCGAGAAAGTGGTTGCCTGCCTTCATCCATCCTGTTACACAAGATATTGATAAAAAAAGATTAATACACAATGCAAAAATGTATGGCACAGAACTAGAGAAATGTAATTATTCTATTTAGTCAAACTTGCATTCTGTTTCCCCAAGTGCACACACATACACTGCAACACCACACAAGTAAAACAACAGCAGATTGCATGCCTATAACGTATGCATGAATCCAACAACTGCTTATATTGATTTTGAGTCTTAATGTCTTCCAAACGCAAACAGGATTGGGTTTGATGTTAAAAAGAGGTGCTCTAGTATCCACTCCAACTATGTAGCATAATAAGAAACTTAAATAAGGCAAATAAAAATATTGAGTTGAAGAGTTACATGGGCAAATCAGCATCCTCAAAGTCATCACCAAAACCTCCATCGTTGCTCCCTTCATGCTTCACCACCTGAAGTTTTTCACTTTGTCTTTTCTTCCATTCTTCCAAGCGGTCTTTCCAAGCCACACTTCCATACCCATACACAGCAATATCTTTCTTGGGCACCATAGGTCTGGGTTGCACTATATAACAAGAGAAGCACCAGTTGACAATATGTACAGACAAGACAATTTAACAATGCAGAAGTAGACACTTGTACAGCACTTACATGGAATAGATGGATCGCTATAAGGCATTGGATGGACTCTATTCCCATGATTCATATATGGTGGAACGATTAGAGCATGTCTATCAGAAGATATCTCAGGATCCTATAAATGATCAAAACGGTAATTCATTAGTCAGTTCCCAGTGTGAAGTGATCCCCACTAGAAAGTGAATCAGACCCGCCAAATGGGAAATTCAAAGATAAACTACCTCCTCCCCGTAAGTTAGGAGCGGAATTTCAGAATTGAGAGGGGCTGAGCCATGTTCCAAGTTTGTCCCAATGCCAGATGCGTGGTTAGCACCTCGCCCAGTGTTAAGACGTCCAGAAAACATGGATTCCGACATGGGCTGTGTGCCCAAAGCATCAAGATCACCATAATCAAACTCATTATCCAAATCATCAGTATCATCTTCATCTTCATCACCTTCAACCCTGGGACTACCTACAATTCATTCATCGGTAGTGTTGTAAGAAAAATTCAACAACAGAAACAATATACCAGAATCAAGGAAAGGAAAACAAACCAATCTCACCTTTGATACGTTTGTATCTGGTCTTACACTGAGGACAAGCCTGATTTCCCTCGCGCCTTTCGTACTCATAGCAAGGCCGGCAAACTGGGAAAGCACACTCATTGCAAGCAACAAAGGGCTCCCCATCAACAGTGACCTCTATCTCATCCCCACAAATCTGACATATCTGTCCACTCAGCTCTCGGACAGACTTAATCTGAGCAGAAACAAACCACAAAAAGAGTTCAGTGACATTAGCACTTGACGAAATCCTACCCAACTAAAACGTTGTACAAATCCAAGTCAAAGTTAAAGAGACAGGTTTATTCAAATACAGAACATTGATCTTTTCAAAGCAAACCACATCAATATCAAATTCAATTGACAATTATTCACCACCACTAATCAACTAATCCTCAACTAATATTAGGAGAGAAACACACAATCGGCACAAATGTTCACACATTGTAGACACATTCAAAAGGTCTACCCTCAAACCACACCACGATCAATTAAATCTGAGGTTCATCTCCAAAAACCCCTCTCCATAAACTAGTAGCTTGAAATAAGAACAAGAAAACCTCAGACGCGGCATTAAACAGTTCCAAGAGACCACCGACACACGAAAGGTGGACACTTTAGGGGGAGAAAATGAGATCGGGAGAGAGAAAAAAACACACAAAAATACAAGTACCATAAAGTCCTAAAAACCCTATACAGTTTATATGAAATGAATGAAAACAGACATAGACAGAGATTACCCTTCCATTCTCATCGGCATTGATGAGCACAAACTCGTTCCTGTTGTGGGAACCAGCAACGAGTCTACCTCCGGTGTGCATAACTGTCTCTTGAACTCACAAGTCTTCTAGTCCTTCTTCAAATCCACACAACCCCTCTTCGCTTCAGAAGAAAAAGATCCACTCTTGCATTGCTCAACACCCCCACATCACACCCACTTCCCCCACACAAAACCAAAACCCAAAACCGGATCCAAAATCACTCCTTTTCCCCGCACACGTAATTCCCAATTGCGGGCAAAAATACAAAAAAAACACCAAAATGCAATTCCTTTTCTTTTAAATAGAGCGAGATAAAGATAGAGAGAGAAGGAGAGAGCTGTGTTGGGGTTGTGCGTGCAGTGTGCACTTTGATTCCTTCAGAAGATAGCCACCGTCGGCTGGTCCTAATCTATGCCAATGCTTTTAGAGAGAGAAAGTGCTGAGAAGAAGATAGAGAGAGAGAGAGTGTGTGTGAGTGGAAATGAAGACGCGTAAGAGAGAAGGAGATACAACATAAGAGGGAGAGAGTTGGAGGGGGGGACAGAGAGACAGAGAGATCGAGAGAAAAAACAATCAAAGCTGGGATTATTAAAAAGAGGAAAAAAACACACACACACCGAAATTATAATAAAAAACAAAAAATAAAAATGAAAAAAATGAAGGAGTTAGGAGTAAGAGTTAGTAAAGAGTGAGGTGGTAGGTGGGGCCAGGTTGGGGTGGTGGTGGCTATGGCTGTGACCCACCGGAGTTTGGTGAATAATGCTAAAGCGAAATTTTTTTTTTTTTTTGGGTTTCTTACATTAATGTGTAATTTGCATAAAAAACTAAAAAAAAGGTTAAATTTTCGTCGGCGAAGGTGTGTGTGTTAAAATCGGAAAACCCTGCCTCTTTAATTTTTTTTCTAATTAATATTAATATTATTTAATTTAATTTTGGGGTTAGATCAGAATTGACTGGCATTTGTTAAGATTGGAAAGAGAGAGAAAAGGGTTGGCAAGGAACTGGCAAGTAGGATCATCTCACGCGGCTCTTTCTTTACAACTATACACTCAACACAACACAACAAAACAAAACTCTCTCTCTCTACACATGATGGAATTGGATTTGTGTATGTTTGTGGTATCAAGAGTCAAAGTATGTGTTACCAAAATTATTTACTCCAAAATTAAGAAACTGCATTTTAAATGATTTATTGTAGATTATAACACCCACAGTATACGTTATATAGTTTAATAGTTTGTTTATCTTAATTGTATGCTTTTACCCACCTTTGTATTAATGTAAATGTTTTAACTTAACTCTTTTGCAATGTAAAAAAAAGTATTAAATAATTGTTCATTATATAATTTATGTCAATAAATAGTAAAGCCTATAAACGGAAGTTTTTTGATTAGTCTCCTTGAATGTAAAGATTGCAATGTTTTGTAATTATAATTTTTTCATCCTAAATTTAATAGATTTAATTAATATTTTTAATTAACTTAAGATGAAATAACTCATCGAAACTCATTAAATGTTTTTTTTTTTGCTGAATAGAAAGTATTCTTAAATTTAATTGTGAAACGTCTCTTGTAAGTTAAAAAAAAAACAAAATTTCAAAAATTTAAACAAGATTTTCCATAATTTTGTAAGTTTGTTCTGATATACCTTTGTCCTAGAAGATAGTGTTTTGTCTATGTTATGAATGTAAACGACCTTCTTTGAGCTGAGTCCTTTCACTTCAGATGTTCAGTACCGCATTAAGCTCTTTGAACCCTCTTTTCGGTTTTGCATTCAATGGTTTATGAACCTTTTCCTAATCATCAATTTATACCTGTGTCCATTAATATCATTAATTTATTATCTACTTTAATCACGTTTATGGTGTAGTTTTTCTTCACTAAATAAACCTTTCACACACCATGTAACTATGTAACTATTTTTTTTTTTAATTTCTTTAGTGGTTTGTGCTAGTAATTTTAATTATTTTCACTTTGATGATCTAATAATTAAAGAAAAAACAATAACATATTACATTGATTAAGTTCAAGTATTGAACTGTTTGGATGCAACATTTGTGTCACTTTGAAAGGGCAATGAAAAACAGAAAGTTCAACTTGCATTGAGCTAAATCTACAAGAATCACAATCTTCCAAATAAATAATACAAGTACGAATAAAATAGAATCAATTCATCAACCATGCACAACAAAAAAAAAATGTAGAATTTTTTTTTCACACCAAACACCTTCAACAAATCATGTTTCGAATATATAATAATCTGAACTCCTTAACCATAAGAATCATTTTAACTTTAATTATTGGGTAATTCTATTTGACTACTACTATTTTTTTTTTCTTGCACAAGCTATGGATCATGTTTCATATGCTCATTATTATTTATTTTATCAATTTTCAAACTTACATTTACTATAGTGTCATCTTTGAGATCATAGAAACTGTAAAGTATAAAATATATCACATTACATCAAATCATAGAATGCCGAATATTAATAAAATGAGGCATGGCAATAGTTTATTGACCCCTTACATACCATTTCGACAAGAGGAACATGTCAACCTTTTTATTCCATTCAACATAATGCAATAGAGAAATGGGCATGTGCAGTGAGAAGAAAATTAACCTAATTGCTATCAAACGAAAAAAAAATTAATTAAATTACTGCAACTTGAAACAAAAACAATAAGCCTTTAAGTGCGATTAACACAAACCAGAAATGCAACACTCTATAGTTGACATTTTCGTTTTACTGAAATCAAATACCAACTCCAGCACATTTTAAATTATAACAGTGAATATTAAACAATGTTAAGCAAGTTATTTAACAAAAATATATACAATGTGCTTTCATTTAATTACTTATTTTTTTTCTTAAAAAATAATTCCACGCTTTATCTTCAAAGCTGACTCATGAAGCAAGTAAACTCTTGCTTTGGGATCTGAAATACAAGGTTGAAAATGTGTTTATAAGTCATATTATTTTCTCACAAAAGCAAAAGAAAGTTCTTAGTACATTTTTTAAAATGAAGATTTTTTTTTTCCTTACAAATAAGTTTTCATCTTATAATTTTCATTTGTAATTAGAAAATGTTATATTTATGTCTTCAATTTACTTTCCAATGCATATTGTTCTTGATCGAATGTACAATATCTATTGTTAAATATTTTAAGTATCTAAGTATAACATATCCTTCTTTATCATTCAATTATAAATTATAACGTATATAATAAAATTATTGAATTTTATAAAAGCTACTCTAAAAAATATATTTAAATGATTTCTAACTTATTTTCTATTGGCATTATAAAATACCCCAAATTCTAATTGAGATAAAGCTGAAAGGTTCCCACAAATCTCTTTTGTTTCTTGACATTCTATTTAACATTTTTAATAACACAACAACAACAACAATGTTGTTTTACATGAGAAAAAGTGGGAAGCATAAATATATTTTCAAGTAAAATAAAATAAATATCAACAGACACACACTTCACTACTTAACAACATTATTTTACATTTATATTTTGCTTATATAATAAATTCAATAAAATCATACTCGTGGCTGATATAATAATAGTTTGTAAAGGAGTCAAAAATTAATTTTATCATCTATCGGTAATGAACTATTAAATAAACATAATTACGTAATTTAACAATTCATTTTATGTATCAAAGGATTTGAGAAAGACTAATTCAAACAAGAGTAATGATTTATTGAAAGAAGAAAAAAAAAAGAAATGAAAGAAAGAAAATTTGATAACCAAAATGAGTGTTCCACAAGGTAATTAAAGTAGGTTGGTATTTGGAGTTTGTGACCATAATGCATACATTTGTATTATTATATAATAATTTTGGTATATTGTGTGTGGTAGAAGGGTTGGGTTAGATCTATATATTTGATTGACTTTGGGTCCATTGGCTTCACTTAATTTCTTAACTTTAAGTTATAATTTGTGTTTAATTCTTAACCAGTAACGTGTGTTAGCCAACCCATTCATAATTGTCCTTCACAATGTTTTTTTTTCAACTTTTCTCTTCTGACTTCAAGTCAATACACATATTACACATAATTTCCAGCTGTACTTCTTGACGAAGAAAAAAAAACATTAATTATTGCTTTCGAAACCCTAAAATTCTTACTCACTGTTTTTTTCTCCTGCTTTGGATCATTGCATTATGTTATTGTATTATTGTAATTATAATTAGAGATTAATGTCTATTTTATGTTGTAAAATTTCTTAGGCAGTTAACTAATAAGAAATTAACATGATTTTTTTCTGACATAGATATTATAAAATTCAATTAACAAATTAACAACAGCAATAATAATATCAAATCAGTTTATATCATTAGTGCACGGCTTATTTTTTCTTAAAAAACATGACTTAAAAATATATAAGTTAAGGAAATTAAATCAAAAATAACATAAAATTTTAAATATTTTTCTCAAAATAATACACTCATTCTTTACTATAGAAAGACGTGTTTTTAAATATTTAATGTCATTATATATTTATTACTTGATTTAATTGATACAGTTGTATATTTAATTTAATTTAATTTAATAAGTTATAATAATTGCTTGTACGTTGATTTGCATGTTGGGTGGGTGGTAAACTATGAGTATATAATATTTTGAAAAAATAAAACTTTTAATGTTTTAAAATACTTACTCAGTATAATAAATATTATTTAATTCTATAATTATTTTACCTATTCGGGTAATCTAATTAATTTTGTTAGTAAAAACTACATTATCCTAAACGGGTAAGGTAATGAATTGTATTATGAAAATAGGTAATTGAGTAAAACAGTACTGAACATGGATATAATGCAAAACATGTCTTTTCTTGTGGAGCAACGTAATTACTTTTGTTATTTTAATTAATTGCGAAAGCAAAATTAAATTAATAATTGGCATAACGTCACGTTGGTTTCCTCTTATTTTATTTTTGGTCTTTTTATTAGAATATTTGTTACGACTTTTATGCCACATGGGCAGCTTCCGCTGTCGGTGGTGATATTTTAATAGATGATAAATAAAAAATAAAAAATAAAAATAAATAAAAAATGTCGTTTTCGCGATTCATAAAAGGTCGTCCACGTCACAAAAAAACAACTGTGATTGTGATTTTGGTATGATTACTTTCGTAACAGTGCCATGAATTAGCATTATCTGCTTTTATTTTATTAATTATTAATTCAAAATATTAGATTAGAACATGCAGTGTATTTAGCCACTTTATGTTTTTTTCTTCAAGGAATTAACAATATTTGCTAATTAATAAATAAAGTTTTTCTTAACGGATCCCGTAAAGTCAAGTTGTAAGACGCACCCGCTTTAAAGTGAGCGTCACACTCTGCACTTAGCCTACACCTATCTAATTTTCCTATCACCTATCACAATATTATTATTTTATTACGTTAAATTTTTGTTACATAGTATTAGCAATTTCCACTCTTTCCATGTTTTAATATTACACATGAATCACTCATTATGAATAAAATTCCTTTAGGTTGTTACATAAAAGTGACGTGATTTATTGTTTCACTACAGCGTTAAATGAGCTAGGGTAGTGACATAGGCATACATATAAGATTAAATGAAAGCGTTTTTATATATTTTTAAGGTCATTGTAGATATGTTAGGGTCTTTGTAGTTCGCGAACATAAAAACTAATTGCAATTTGATTTGGATTTAGTATAAAATTATATTAAACTAAATTATTGTTTTGTGCTTCAGTTTGAATAATTTTTGCACCTTTTGTTTTTGTAAAACTGTTAAATATTTTATAATAAAATGACTAAATAAAAAAATATATTATTCTTTTATAATTCTTATTATATTCATGAATTTAATTTTTTTCCATATATATATATATAAATCAATAATATTACACTTAAAAAATACAAAATACAATTTTTTATTTTATTTTTAATATATTTATGATAAATTATAGTCATAGAAATACTCAACAACCACATTCACGAATGTTTATTATAAGCAACAGAAAAATTATTTAAGAATAAAAATGATATAATTTGAAATTGAGTGTAGATATTTTAATATTAAAGTAAAAAAATTATAAATAGAAAAAATAGTTATTTAATTTTTATTTTAAAATAATCATTATCTCTCTAATCTTTTTTTTTTCTTTTATTTTGCTAACTTATTTTTAAAAATCTAATAAATTCGTTCATCTTTTTAAAGATTAAAGTCTTTAAGAGTTCTGGTAAAAAATATAATAAGTTTATTTGATTATTTTCTTTTTTTATAGTGAGTTTATTTCCACTCTTTTTTTAAGTTAATTTTATAATAATTATATCATTATTAGATGATGAGAATCGAAAAAAAATTCATAATGATAATTGGAGTTTGAAAAAAATTCTATCAAAATATGTTATATGAATTAATGCTGTCAAGTAAGGATGATTGATTCATTTGTATACATGATTGTGTGAATTTCACATTAGAATGACAATATATCAGATATATATCATAATATAATCCAATACACAAGTTTTCTGAAAGTAAAGTCAAATATTTATATATATTGGTCAATAAATTTATAATGCGGATAACGTTGATTTTGAGTTGATGATAAACACTTAATTTGTTAAATGTGATAAATTACATGTTTTAACCATATTTATTAAAAACTTTATTTGTACTGAGAGTGTTTTGATACGCTAATTTATCATACTTTTTGTTTTATATTTATTTTATTTTAAAATATTTGATCATAGTATGTTACAAGAGTAGATAATATGATATGTGATGATATTTTAGTGTATAGGATTACTTTCTTTACTTTTGATATTTATATTTTAATACATATTATATTTTAAAATCCATTATATATATATATATATATATATATATATATATATATATATATAATACAGTAATGTTGTAAAAAAAGACATGCATATTATATATATTTTAATTACTGATAGTTTTTAATGATATTGTTGTTAGATAATGTAACAAGGGATATCACAGTTTTATGATAATGCAATTATTCTTTTAATGGATATAAAATGAAATGTGTTTTTCTAAATAAAATAAATAATAATAAATTCATCATGTAATATGGAAAATGCAAGAATATTCAGTGGGGATTTTATGTTTGAACAGCACTTAAATTTATATTATAACAATTTTAATCTCAAATATAAATTTCTCAGAATAATATGTTTCCAAATTTTAAATTTACTTTTTTTTCTTTCTTAAATCGACGTTGTTTATATTATTTATTTGAATAATTACATTATTCTAAACATTTTGTTTTTGTTTTATATTTTTTGCAATTCAAATAAATTGAAAGATAAGTATCGAGTACAATATATATTTCTACACTCTTAATTTAAAGTCGATGACTAATTAAAAAAAAATGGAAGTAAACGTTATTATGAAGCGCCAAAGATAGAGAATAAAACAATAATAAATTAACCCTCAAAATAGGAGAACACATGACAGCAGTTGTTATATATTCATGTCTTCGATAAATTAACGATTAATGTAACTTCGTTGCATGTTTGAATGACTAGAATAAACAGTTCCTCCTTTTAACGAATTTTATTAAGGTACTCTACAACATTTAACGAGAAAAAAAAAACTAACCCTCTTTATTTATGTTAGTTTATAACAGTATAGTTTAAGTGGATTTTTTTTTCTATAAAAGATATGCATAAATTAGTTTGATCTAATAGTTTGATGAGTGAATTGTGATACTATTTTTATAAGCTATAATTTTTAACAGATAGGGAAAAAATATATATAAATAGTTTTTTTTCGTAAGTATTTTATCTTTTCATATTTGAGAGTATAATTTAATAAAACGTATATTTTGCTCATAAAGTACACTGTCTAGAAGGTAACAAATAATGTATTAAAACAAGTTTATCGTAATATTGATCAGAGTAAATTAGATTTATTTATTATTCATTCAAAGCTTTGAACGAAGATGTGATAATGTCTTATTAAAAGAATGTGTTAATTATATAACTTTCAAAAAATTACCAACTGATTTAACTTATTGAGATATTTTGGAATTGTTTAGTATATAAACTTCTACTTCAATATAATCAATACTTTATTTCCCACATCTAATTAATATTAACTAAATTAATGTAACTTAATTAACTTCTCTTATGGATTTATAAAACTTGTTAGATTATATAATAAATATATTTTTTTCTTAAGTGTTGATATAATGCTTGATCCACGAGAGAGAATGATTATTTCTAAAGTAGTGAGTGAACTCACTCAAGTAATATATATTTAGTGGTGTTGTGGTGAATTGGTGAAATGTATGTGTGGTAGTGACACACATGTGTGTTGATGTCTTTGTAGTATTGTGATCTTTTTGTAGGTATGTGGTGAGAGATATATGTCCTGATATTGTGTAATATTAAACATAAAAAACTCATTATAAAAAGAAAATGTTTCAATTTCACTAATAATCAATATCACACAAATTAAGATGTCATGTGGTGAGAAGTGGAGAGGTTTGTGCATTAGACTATTATAAAAAATATGTACAATGAACCATCATAATATAGAAAGTTTATGACGTATGTTTCAATATATATTTATAATGAGTTATATATTAGTCTTTGATAAGACATGCTTAATATGAGTATAGTATTCATAATCGAGATGTACTCAGTCAATATCATATACATACCGATAGTGTTGAGGTAATGTGCGGAATACTTGCCAGAACCTAAAATGGCAAATAAAGTTAATAATGATTGATTAAGTATCTTAAATCAATTCGTACTAACATAATTAACTTAGAAAAGTCGTAACAGTCTCAATCTACCATGAACAATATTTTTCACTCGATTATATAGATGAAATGTATATATTTCTTTTTTATCAAACATTTAATATTCTAAATATCAAACATGTACTTTAACGCCATAAATTTTTTTTCATTTTCATTTTGACTGAAATATGAGAAAAAGTTAATATATAAAATTTCTTAAAAGACAAGAGAAAGTAAAAGACATCTTCCTAATTCATAAAAAACAATGAATATCATATAAGATGCCAAATATGACAAATTATTCTAAAATATTAAGAAACAATAAAAATGTTTGTAATATTTGATAATTATGATTTAACAATAATTTGTTATAACGTTATTTAAAATGAAAATGTGATGTTTAGTCGATATATGTTAGTTGCTAAATATATTATATGTATATATTTTATTGACTTATATGTAATTTTTTGGATTATTAGATAATTTACTTATAAATTAAATAACTTAAAGATAAAATGAAAGGTATAAAGCGTAAGTGGTATATTAACAGTCCATATAAATATAAATGTGATATTAATAATTTAATTTTTGTTGTGCAAATATTATTAACACGTAACATAGTTTACAATTGACAATACTGAAGATTGAATTTCAGCCATGATGCACACAACTTAAACTACACTTTTTGCTTTTAGAAATTAAACACAATATTTAATCTAATTATTTTTTTACTTCATCTGCAACATTTTATAAAAGTAAAGTCTCTAACACAAAAATAATTGAAATAAAGTGATACCATATATATATATACACATATATATACATTTTGAAGATCTCCCAACAATAAATTTGTATATAATTAAAAGTCATTAATTTTTATAATAATTACTTTATAAATAACATCTATAGTAACTGACCTTTAATTAAGGACATAACATTCTTTAAACAAAGGCACCGCACCAGAAACAACAGAGATTTTGGTTTATAAAATTTGCTGGATCGATGCCTTCATCTGTCCTCAATTAATTCCTCATTCAGTTTTTTTTTTGCAAAATTTTAATTAATGAAACGTTAATTTTAACGTTTAGTTGGGGAACACAAAAGGGCACAATGGTCATAAACAAGGTCATTTTCATCCGTAGATAAAAGAGAAGAAAAAGAAAATTCAAAGTGAGTAGTACGGCTCCTTTTTTCAATAAACCCCCAAAAGAAAGAGTTAATAAAGAGAAGACGAAGAGGGATTGGTTAATAATTATTGAATTTCAATTTCATTTGTGATCCAAGCATCACACATGATGATATATTTTTTTTACTTCAATCAAACTTTTAATCATTTGTCATGTCGTGAGGATAATATTAAAATAGGTTAACAAAAAGTTATGAAACACTAAACCAAACAATTCCATTTTTCTACAACACTATTATTGATAGTCCTCCACATTTGACATAAGCTGAAAAATAAGGAATGTGTGTGGAATGGAAAAGAGGCAAGTTGTGCTAATTGCAAAAGTAATTATAATTAAGGTTAAGGTTAGGGTTAGTGGAGGGTTTAGTTTTGCAATTACATAAGAAGAAGGCACGTTATAAGAGCATGTGAGGGAGGTGGGGCCAGGGACAACCTAGCAAGTTCCAATATCATAATTTAATGTGGGCCCATGAAGCACAAGAGGTTACAGCTGGCAATGTGTTGGGTGGAAAGTGAAGTGTGAACCACACGATGCCCTAAACACTGTTCATTAGACATAAACCACACCAAATCTATAACCCTTTACACAATATTGGGGCACTATGTCGGGTCCAACATATTTCACATCTTCAATCTCATCAATCACTCCACTACACTAACTTCATTTTTTGGTACGAACTTTGGGTATAACTGCAGCCCCTGCCACTGCTAGCTACTACTGAGTTAAGAGTTAAGGCACAGAAACTGGGTCTTCTTCTATCTCTTTTTTTATTTGTAAAAGAAATTGATTCATTGTTATAATGTAATGGACCAGGGATTGGATTGTAATTGGTTGGACGCTGGCACCCTATAAAAACAAAAGTGTCGGTGCTACCTTCTTCTTCTTATTCTCTCTCCTTTCTTTTATAAAATATCTTTTGCTTTCTTTCTTTTTTTTCAGTTGCTTTAAATAAAAATACAAAGGTTCTACACCACAACAAGTAAAGGCCCTTCATTATTATAATTGGACAAATATACAAGTCTACACCTGGTTCATTCAAATGTAAAATTGGACACACCAACTACTTTCTATAGTATATCAATACTCAATTCAATATGCATGAGATCGATTGGTATAACATGTCCATCAAACTCTATTTTATCCCTGTTGACCAACACCAATATAACAAACATGCACCCAAATTCAGGCCCCGATGCCTTTCTGCATTTCACCTACGTCATTGCCAGTTTCTAAAATTTCTGATGAATTTGTCATTTTTCAGCATGTAACGAATCTACAACTATTCATTTTACCACTCCAATTTTCAAGTGTTTAATATTTTCTGAAGAAAATTGTGCATAAATACTTGTACAACACAATTTAGTTGTTAGCGCTTATTTCAATCAGAATTAAAAAATAATTGGTATATTACATTTGATACTAAAGCATCGAATAACCATCAACGATATCTTTGCGAGATACGGAAATTATACGCTCTGCATAATTCTATTACCAGCTGCATCAAAACTGTACGATGACTCAAGGCATCAGAATAAAACCAGCTTAACATAATTAGTTAAAGTTGCCAATAGGTACCAAAACGACAATTGCCACTAACTCCTTTTTCTTAACTAATTACGTTCGTGAGAAAGATAAACTTTACCTAGACAAATTGATGTCTAAACCGTGTTCCTTTGACATCTGAATTCTGAAATATTTTTATATTCACTATAAAATTTAGTAAATATTTATTTACAAGATGCAATGATGACCATGATAAATGACAATAACTGCCACTATTATCATTATTGTTATAATTGCAGGCCACATGAATAAGAGAATCCTTCTTGCCGGGAAAGTGTGACAGCCAGACTACAAAACTTAATCAAAACAAGAACAATACAAGTTTATATCTTGTTTGGCAGGACAAAATTTGGATCACGTTCAGCCCAGCCAGACGCAAGAGCAACTATTTTAGTTCTAGCTATTAGTAATTTTTAAGTCCAAAGTTTTAGTTTAAAAAAAAAATTTGCATTAGAGACGTGGGTTTTTCTTTCCCTTTCTGTAGGCCTTGTATCCAAACATGAGGCTGGAGTCGCTGAACTACTTTGCTTCCAAACACGAACACAAAGCACACGTGTTACTCGTACCCAGCGTGTCGGTTGATTCATACATAAATAATTAACAAGACAGAAGATCTATTGTGTAGTAAAATGATTCTGGAAGTCTAAACATGTGTCGTTTATATTGTCAAAAACATTGATATTACGAACAAGTTTATTGACTTGAAGAAACATCACAAGCGGAAGACAGCTAAGGATTAATGTCTTTAATTGGGGTCTTTGTTTACTAAAGTCTAACTTTCAAATGTATGTTTAAGTGAATGCTACATTCACAAAGGATTTACATTAAACTGACTATAATGGCAATAAATTCTCACAAACATGCTCGTAGCTTCTGTTTGCTTCCAATGTTCCATATATCTACTGTTCGATTTCTCAAGAAAATCAAATAAATACATTTGTTCATGCTTCATTGATATTTATGATTACTCACATAGGTACTGCAATGCAGGATTCATCACGCAGCATAACAAATATTGGTAGTTTTTACTTGCACATCATATTTTGCCTTCTACATTTATAATTTCAAAAATGGCCACTAAATTTAACTAATAAAGCCTTTATAATTATAATTAACTAAAATAAAAAAATGTTAAATAATCGTAAAAAAAATTAAATCAAAGATAAATGAAATTAGCAGTCCAAAACGTCTACATCAATAACTTGAAGGAGTGCGTTTTTCCCTAGTTCAAACGAAAAGCCCACAAAATAAGAATAACTGGGTGCAGTCTCATCCATCCGCTTTCACCGTATGAGCTTTGTAAGATCACTGGAAAAATAGAAGCCACCGATCGGATTGATTCAAAACATAGATTTGTTGCTACGTAACAGCATCGCAGCCACTTGTTCTTGTTGACCAACTAAACTAGTAAAAACCAAAGATCAACATCCCCGGCCATAACGGATAGAATACAAACTCTTTTCACAACATAACGGATATAATACAAATCGTTCACTTTTATGGACATAAGTGAACTATACAATACGCTGTCCCTTTTGAAGACAAAAAAGTCAAAAACTTTGTGCGATTAGACCGTGAATCAGAGAAGCTGCAATCAACAGGCTCAACTTGCTTTTACTATCTTCCACATCAAAAGCACATGTTAGACAAATCTCCCGAAATCAACAGGCTCACTTGAAGTAACATCGTCTCTGTTGGACTTCAATTGTAACCGTACATGAAATCATCATTATGGTAATTGTATTGGTATGGACCACATGGACACACCAGGTAAGATTCGTGATTGTGTTTAGTTATTATGTTTTCCATACTCGAATGGTGCCATCCACTGAAGAAGTTACCATGCAGTTTTCCTTTGGGTGATAACTAACACTCGTTACCTGGCAGGAAATAGATATGCTATATCATTCTCACATCCTTCAATAAGTAGTTAAATTTAAAAAAAAAAAATTACATAAGGCTTTGCACATCTACAAGTAAAATGACAGTTATATGATAAAACACAAAATGGTATCTGTCCCAGCAGTAACAAGCAGATATTTTTGAAACAAAATGAATCTCATCCCAACCCACAGCATAAGGTGATGATGGCATTATCATCAGACTTGAAACTGACGATGATAATAAAAATATAATACAAGGAGCATTAGTCAAAGCAATAACAAAGTTCCGGTAAATATAATCAGCGGCAGACCAAAGTATTATTAAGAATAACTGCTAGAGAAGTTCCGAGAGAGAGAAACTTTGTTCAATACCAAAATTACTACACTACTTGAACTATTATCAAGTGTTTATGATAACAATTATCATACAGGCTTTTGCAAAAGAAAAAAAAAAAAACATAAATCAATTAAATCATACTGAACTAGCGTCATAAGTCATATATGCTTTACATGAAAACTCAATTATTAAACAACAATTTTTGTAAAAAGGTCTCAAGCAAACAGTTTTCCTTCGTTGAGGCTTAAGGAGGAATTGAAAATTTGAAGCATCCATAATCATGATTCCTTTTAAATTAGGAATAAAGAAAAGGTATAAAATGTTCTTTTAGTATCTTTCACAGCTTTCTTTTAGAAACAGTAAACTAGTAAAAAAAATTACCACTGAGGTATGAGCCCTGAATCTTGAAACAACAGATGCATCTACAAGATCCCAGAAATAAATGAAGCCATCCTCAGAGCCACCAGTTACATGAGCATCGGTATTGGTAAGGCAGCAATCCAATTTGTAAGACTGAGGGTAGTTCAATAGAAATTATCAAAATTTCGAAGAAATGAATAGTAAAACTTTTTGTAACATGTAAAGTTACTTATAAGTTAAAAAAACATTACACTTTAAGAGTGAACAATTATCGGAACCAATAAATAACTATAACAAAATGCAGATATATGGATCTGGTATCTTCCTGAATCGTTAAAATATGTCATACGCAGAACATTAGAAAATAGAAAGTGCTAAAATTACATTTAGGCATCTGCAGACTAACCTTATTAGTGTGTCCTTTATATTCTTGTAACAATTCACCTGTGGACCTGTCCAAAAAGGTACTATGAAGCTTGCAAAAATAGAGACCAATGGTAACTTTTCCGAAAATGTCACAAACATACCTGTCCAAAAGACGCAGAGTAGAGTCTAAACAACCTGCTAGAATGCAGTTACCATCATTTGACATTGATACACAGTTGACGGGCTGCCCCAAGTTATCGGAAACTTCTCTGGTGGATAGAAAAGATAACATTACAGTGGAAATAAATTTTACGACAGCAACAAAAGTATCCCATATATTTTATTTAAAAAGGAATAAATAATGGTCTGGAAGTTATGCTGCAACAAACCTGCCAATTCGAATGTCAAATGTTCGAACAGTTCCATCAACACTTCCTCCAATAATTTCAGTTTTTGTTAAACAAATAGACATAACACTATCTGCAAATGTGTCAATAATCTGCATATCAATGGCAACTCTATTAATAAGACAGTATAAAGAAATAGAGTACAATGCACATAATATGTCGCCGGAATCCACCTGAATCGGCTCGGTGCTGTGGGATCTGCAGTCCCAAGCACGCAACGATTGATCGTAGCCTGCTGAGACCACAACAGATGAATACTCATTGAATTTGACGCCATTTACCTGCAGAAGAAAATATGATTCAGAAAATAAGGTTGAGTCAATATATAGCGATAACAACCATCAATTACTCCAAACCAAGTTAACTCAGTGATCTTAATTTTTTTCATACTAAATTTTATCACTACGAAAATTAAAAATGGATGGAATGTTACGACAAAATAAAAATAATTGCAGTGGTTATTTTGTTGAAGGTGTTCGCATAGGTCCGAACAGGTGCATACATTAACAGACCATGTGTAGATAAACTTTTGCATGAACATTAACAGAAGAAAAAAAAAAAAGGAAAAACGAAATAAACTAATCCCATAAGTTAAAAATAACTTATATGAAGTTATAAAATAAACTTTTGGAGAAACTAATACAACAAAGCTTCTACAAATAAAATTATAGATGAG